>Ga0207864_1000158_pt1 | contig 108310 bp, 80 predicted proteins | sample HigsolmetaAR202D_FD_184834 | JGI IMG/M metagenome (GOLD analysis project Ga0207864, IMG submission 184834) | Ionic liquid and high solid enriched microbial communities from the Joint BioEnergy Institute, USA - AR20-2-D (SPAdes) (version 2) ...
CCGTGCCGCGGGAGCGTGCCACGGGAGAGGGGGTCAGGGGACGACGGGGGGTTCGGGGTCGGGGAGGTAGTGGATGGGCGGGGGTTCGACGATGCCCATGGTGAGGGAGCCGGCGGCGGTGACGTGCCAGGGGCGGAAGCCGCCGCGGAGTTGGAGGGTGAGGGGCTGGTAGAGGGGCAGGCCGGACTCGCTGAGGGCGGAGGGGGCGAGGGGGCGGAGGATGTGGACACGGGCGGAGTCGCCCATGACGACGACGCTGGTGACGTGGTAGATGGGGAGGGCGGGGTTGGAGCCGTCGGGGGCGACGAGGTCGGGGGTGGGGGCGGCGGCGCCGAGGCCGACCTGGCGGACGACGCGCTGGTAGATGTTGTGGCGGGTGCCGACGGGGAGGTTGATGAGGAGGCGGGGCTCGACGGTGATGGTGTCGCCGTCGGGGGTGGTGTAGGTCTCGCCGGCGGCGGGGAGGTCGAGGTCTTCCCAGTGGAGGATGCGGCCGTCGCCGCCGGTGGGCGGGTAGCGGCGGACGACCCAGCGGAGGGCGGTGGCCGCGACGTCGAAGGTGGAGGGGGCGTTGGGGTTGTTGAAGGCGGTTTCGGTGGTGCTGAGCGAGGGGGTGGAGGTCGCGCCGACGCAGCCGGGGAGGAGGGAGAGGGCGGCCGCGGCGGCGGCGGGGAGGAGGAACATGGGGAGGATGGAGGTTGGACGGGGCATGGGGTGTGGTCCTGTGAGAGGGGAGCGAGAGGTGCTGGGTGCTGAGTTGGGTGCTGCTGGGAGGCTGGGGGTAGGAGTGCGTGTGCTGTAGACAGTACGCGGCGGGGGCTGGGGGGTTTGGGGAGTTGGGGAGGTGGGGAGAGGGCGGGGGTCTAGGATGGTGTTTCGGGCGAAGGGCGTGGGTTCCTGCACCTGTTGGTCGGCCTGTTGGTCGGAAGGGGTTCTATGACGGCGGCGAGCGGCGGAGGATCGGCGGGGGAGCGGGGGGGGAGAGGGGGGGGACGGCCGCGGCGGTTCGTGGTGGGGATCAGCGGGGCGTCGGGGGCGGCGTACGCGCTGAGGCTGGTGGAGCAGCTGCTGGTGCTGGGGGCGGAGGTGCACCTGGTGGTGACGGACTACGGGCGGCGGCTGCTGTTCGAGGAGGCGGGGGTGACGCACGTCGAGTTCGCGTCGCTGTGCCCGGCGATCACGGATGCGCGTGCGGCGGAGCGGCTGGTGATCCACCCGAACAAGGACGTGGGGGCGGTGATCGCGTCGGGGAGTTTCCTGCACGATGGGATGGTGGTCGTGCCGTGCTCGAGCGCGAGCCTGGGGGCGATCGCGACGGGGTCGGGGAGCAACCTGCTGACGCGGGCGGCGATGGTCTCGTTGAAGGAGAGGAGGCCGCTCATTCTGTGTCACCGGGAGACGCCGCTGAGTCTGGTGGACATCGAGAACATGCGGGCGGTGACGCTGGCGGGGGGGATCGTGTGCCCGACGAACCCGGGGTTTTATCTGAAGCCGCAGCGAGTTGAGGATATGGTGGACTTTATGGTGGGGAAGGTTCTGGACCTTTTGAAGGTGGAGCATTCGTTGGCGACGCGGTGGGAGGAGGTGGGGAGGTAGGTGAGGGAGAGAAGAGTCACCGCAGAGGCGCCGAGACACAGAGAAGGCACAGAGGAAGGCGGATCGAGGGCGGAGCGGGGAGCGCGGAGAAGAGGGAGATCGGTGGGGGCGCGCGGAGAGGGTGGGTTGGGACGATCGGGGCTGGGGGGTGATGGGGACTCCGGGGAAGGACGTCGAGGGCGTGGAGGTTGGGGGGACGGCCAGCCGCGGCGCCCAGATGGGCGCGTGGGAGCGGATGAGGCATGGAGGGGAGGGAGACACGGGCTGGGAGCCGTGCCATGGGGAGAGGGAAGAACACGGGCTGGAAGCCCGTGCCACGGGGAGAGGGGAGACACGGGCTGGAAGCCCGTGCCACGAAGTCAGGTCAGCCGACCTTTGCTTTGGACCAGCGGTTCTCGCGTTTGCCGGTGCCGGGGACTTCGACGGCGACGCCGCCGACGACGCGGATGCAGCGGTCGCCGAGGAGGGTGGTGAGGTGGGCGACGGTTTCGGGGGTGAGGCGGAGGCGGAGGGAGCGGTCGGCGGCGAGGAGGACGTAGGAGCGGCCGGTGTCCACGACGAGTTCGACGGGGAAGGCGGGGGCGTCGAGGGGGTCGTCGGCCGCGGGGGAGGGGGAGGGGCCGGAGCGGATGAGGTCGGCGACGGAGCGGAGGGTGTGGCGGCCGGAGCCGTTGAGGCGGTCGGCGTCGACGGTGAGCATGACGCGTCCGGGGGAGAGGGGGGCGCCCTCGATGGGGACGAGGCGCTCGACGACGATCTGGCACTTGCCCTCCTCGGCGCCGCCCCCGGCTCCGCCGCCCCCGCCGCGGGAGTGATCGACGCGGCCGAGGACGAAGAGGACGTTGTCGGGGACGACGAGGTGGTCGAACTGGCTGTAGCAGTCGGCGAAGAGGACGGACTCGACGGTGCCGTAGAGGTCCTCGAAGGTGACGATGGCCATCTTCTGGCCGGCGGAGCGGCCGTTCTTGACGATGATGGTGCGGAAGCCCTGGACGAGGGCGGCGAGGACGACGCGGGCGTCCTGGCGCATCGTGCGGACGGTCTCGGTGTTGGCGGTGGTGAAGACGTTGGCCCAGGCGGCCCACTTCTGGAGGGGGTGGCTGGAGACGTAGAAGCCGAGGGCTTCCTTTTCGTTGGCGAGGGTCTCGGTCTCGGACCAGGGGGTGGCGCGGGCGAGGGCGGCGGCCTCGACCTTCGGGGCGGGCCCGCCGCCGCCGAAGAGGCTGCCCTGGCCGGCGGCCTTGTCGGCGGCGGCCTTCGCGCCGGCGGCGAGGGCGGTCTCGATGGTGGCGACCATGGCGGCGCGGTTCTCGCGGCCGTGGACGGAGTCGAAGGCGCCGCAGCGGATGAAGGCGTCCACGGCGGTCTTGTTGATGACGGCGCCGCCGGAGCCGGTGGCGCCCTGGGCGAGGACGCGCTCGCAGAAGTCGAAGAGGGAGGTGAAGGGCCTGCGGACGGCGGGGGCGCCGTCGGGGGAGGGGGCGCCGTCGCGCTCGCGGATGACGGCCTCGATGGCCTTCTCGCCGACGCCCTTGAGGCCCTTGAGGCCGAAGCGGACGTGGCCGGTCCGGGCGGTGCGGGGCTCGCCCTCGTCGAAGACGACGGCGAACTCGGCCTGGGAGAGGTTGATGTCGGGGGGGCGGACCTCGACGCCGACCTTGGGGGGCTCGCCGTCCCAGGAGACGAAGCGGGTCTTCTTGCAGTCCTCGAGGTAGGGGATCCAGTCGCTGGCCTTGTTGGCCTGTGACTCGTAGGTGAGGAAGGCGGCCATGTACTGGTTGGGGAAGTAGGTCTTGAGGTAGGCGGTCTGGTAGGCGACGATGGCGTAGCCGGTGGAGTGGCTCTTGTTGAAGCCGTATCCGGCGAACTTGAGGATCATCTCGAAGAGTTCTTCGGCGGCGGCCCTGGCGAGGCCCTGCTTCTGGGCGCCCTCGACGAAGACGGGGCGCTGCTTGGCGATCTCCTTCTCCTTCTTCTTGCTGATCGCCTTGATGAGCGAGTAGGCGGCGCGGAGGGGGATGCCGCCGAGCTCGTGGACGATCTGCATGACCTGTTCCTGGTAGACCATGACGCCGTAGGTCTCGGCGGTGAACCGGTCCACGATGGGGTGGATCCGCGGGACGGGCTCGGTGCCGTGCTTGCGGCGGTTGTAGTCGGGGATGAGGTCCATCGGGCCGGGGCGGAAGAGGGCGTTGGCGGCGATGAGGTCCTCGAGACGGTCGGGCTTCATCTCGACCAGGAGGCGGCGCATGCCGCCGGACTCGAACTGGAAGACGCCGGTGGTGTCGCCGCGGCGGAAGAGGTCGAAGACGCGCTGGTCGTCGTAGGTGAGGCGTTCGAGGTCGAGGGGGTGGGGGCATCCGAGGGCCTGCGTCCCGCGGGGCATCTCGCGGCCGACGGCGCGCCAGATCTCCTCCTCCGGGAGCCCCTCGCGGATGAGGCGCTTGGCGCGCTCGATGATGGAGATGGTCCTGAGGCCCAGGAAGTCCATCTTGAGCAGGCCCATCTTCTCGCAGGTGGGGCCGTCCCACTGGGTGACGACCTCGTGGTCGGCGGCGCCGGACTGCTTGTAGAGGGGGACGACCTCGTAGAGGGGGCGTGTGGCGACGATGACGCCCGCGGCGTGGACGCTGGCGTGGCGGGCCTGGCCCTCCAGCGTGCGGGCGGTGTCGATCATGCGGCGGATGCGGTCGTCGGTGTCGTAGAGCTTCTTGAGGTCCGGCTCCTGCTCGAGGGCCTGGTCGAGGGTCATGCCGAGCTGCTCGGGGACGAGCTTGGCGATCTTGTCCACCTCGGGGAGGGGGATCTCCAGGACGCGGCCGACGTCGCGGAGGGCGGCGCGGGCCTTGAGGGTCCCGAAGGTGATGATCTGGGCGACGTGGCCGTACTTGCGGCGGACGTAGTCGATGACGCGCTGCCGGCCGTCCTGGCAGAGGTCGATATCGATGTCGGGGTACTCGCTGCGGTCGGGGTCGGTGAAGCGCTCGAAGAGGAGGCCGTAGCGGACGGGGCAGGCGTTGGAGAGGCCCAGGACGTAGCCGACCATGGTGCCGACGCCGGAGCCGCGGGCCAGGGCGGGGACGCCGTTGTTGCGGCCCCAGTTGACGAAGTCCCAGACGATGAGGAAGTAGGCGGAGATGTTCTTCTCGCGGAGGATCTTCAGTTCGCGGTCGAGGCGGGCGCGGATGCGCTCGGCCTCTTCCGGGTCGAACTTCGCCGCGTCCTGGCCGCCCTTTCCATCCCCCCCACCGCCGCCCGCGTGTTCTCCCTGGTGGAAGATCTCCGGGCCGTAGCGCCAGACGGCGCCGGCCTGGGCGAGCATGCGGAGGGCGGTGTCGCACTCCTCCTTGGCCAGGGCGCGCTCGGCGTCGTCGGCGTCGCTGGAGAGGGGGCGGGTCTCGAAGAGGGAGCAGTAGGCGGTGTACCAGGCGGTGAGGTCGCCGCGGAAGCGCGGGTCGTCGAGCCTCGGGAGGTCCGCCTCGGCGGGGATGGTGACGCGGACCATGGGGGCGTGGCTGACGCCCAGGGGGAGTTTGACGTTGCAGCGCTGGGCGATGCGGACGGTGTTGTCGCAGGCCTCGCGCCCGGCGTCGCCCTCGGCCTCGAAGGCCTCGCGCATCTCGCGGGGGCTCTTGACGTAGAGCTGGGTGGGGTACTTGAGGCGCTCGGTATCGTGCTTCGACTTGCCCATCGAGATGCAGATGAGCGTGTCGTGGGCGTCGTGGTCCTCGGCGCGGAGGAAGTGGGCGTCGTTGTCGGCGACGAGGGGGAGGTTGAGTTCGCGGGCGAGGCGGATGAGGTGGGGGTTGATGGCGTTCTGCTCGGGGATGTGGCGCTGGAGTTCGATGTAGAAGCGGGGCTCGCCTTCGGGGGAGGGCTTGAAGGTCGCGGCGTGCCACCTGGCGCACTCGACGGCCTTCTCCCAGAGGCGCTCGTCGGGGGCGCCGCGCTGGATGCCCGTCTCGTAGGCGAGCAGGATCTCGCCGAGTTCGCTGCCGAGGTGGCCGTTGATGGCGATGAGGCCGTCGGCGTGCTTCTCGAGCAGTTCGCGGTCGATGCGGGGCTTGAAGTAGAAGCCGGTGAGGTAGGCCTCGGAGCAGAGGTAGAGGAGGTTGTTCCAGCCGGTGTTGTTCTCGGCGAGGAGGACGAGGTGGTAGCCGCCGTCGGCGACGCCGGTGTAGGTGCGGTCGCGCCGGTCGCCGGGGGCGACGTAGGCCTCGACGCCGAGGATGGGCTTGATGCCGGCGTCGCGGCAGGCGAGGTAGAAGGCGACGGCGCCGTGCATGTTGCCGTGGTCGGTGATGCCGACCGCGGTCATGCCGAGTTCCTTCACGCGGCGGACGAGTTTGTCGATGCGGTTGCCGCCGTCGAGGAGGGAGTACTCGGAGTGGAGGTGGAGGTGGACGAACTGCTGGTCGATGGGGATGCCCGCCTGGGCCTCGCCCTCGGTGGCGCCGTTCTGCAACGCTCCAGATTGCGGCGTGTCGCCCATCCCTGCCGGATCCTCTACTGCACGGTGTGGTCGATGGCGGCCAAGCGGCCAGCCGACGGCCCAGTGTACCGCGCTGGGGCCGACGCTCGGAGGGTACGGGGCTCGGCCGGGCCTGGCAGGGGTTGGGGGGAGCGGGGAAGCGACAGGTTCTCCCCGGCCGAATCCCAACTCAACCTGAATCAGGACGGCAGGATTCCGTAGAATCGGATATGAACGGCGAGCACGAGCGGCGTTGGGGGGGCTACCGGGGCTTCGACGTGGAACTCCCGGGGGTGCGGGTGTTCCAGGTGGCGGCGTCGCAGCCGTCGTGGGTGATGCGCAGCGCGCTGCTCGCGGCGGGGGCGGTGCTGATGGCGATCCTGCTGCTGATCCTCGTGCCGGTGGTGCTGGCGGGGGTGGTGGTCTTCGCCGCGGGGATGATGGCGGCGCGGGCGCGGCGGTGGCTGGATGGGCTCAGGCAGCCCAACGGGGTGCTGGATGGGCGGAGGAACGTGCGGGTGATCGTGCGACGGGAGGGGGAGTAGAGGGGGGAGGGACAGCGGGAGCCCGATGAGAGACGTCCTCTCGGTCTTCTGAGACTTCTAAGACCGCTGGCTTTGACTTGGTGCGAGAGCGGGACGCCTGCCCGGCGGCTTTCAGCCCGCGGCGCGTGTGGTGCGCCGGCGGGAGCGGGCGGCGCGCGGGGGGGACTCGGAGGGGGTGTCGGCGGGCTCGGGCTCGGCGGCGCCGGGGCGGCGGAAGAAGCGGCTGGGGTGGTCGTCGTTGACCTGGGCGTTGAGTTTGCGGAGGGCCTCGTCGGCGATCTGGCGGACGCGCTCGCGGCTGATGCCGATCTCGTTGGCGATCTGCTTGAGGGTGAGGGGCTCCTGGCCGTCGAGGCCGAAGCGCAGGCGGAGGATCTTGGCGTCGCGCTCGTCGATGGCGTCGAGGAGGCGGCGGATGGTGCGGAGTTCGTCGTCGCGGAGGATGCACTCCTCGGGGGTGGCGGTGCGCTCGTCGGCGAGCATGTCGGCGATGTTCATCTGCTTGCCGTCCTCGTCCAGGGGGGCCTGGGAGGGGGCGCGGAAGGCCTTGACGGCGCGCTTGATGATGCGGAGCTTCTTGAGGGGAAGCTGCATCTCGTCGGCGAGTTCCTGGAGGGAGGGCTGGCGGCCGAGTTCGCTCTCGAGCTTGGCGGAGGCCTGCTTCCAGCGGGCGATGAGTTCGACCATGTAGGCGGGGACGTGGATGGGCTGGACGGCGTTGATGAGGGCGCGCTTGATGGCCTGCTTGATCCACCAGGAGGCGTAGGTGGAGAAGCGAGCGCCCTGGGCGGGGTCGAAGCCCTCGACGGCGCGCATGAGGCCGACGTTGCCCTCCTCGATGAGGTCCTGGAGGGAGAGGCCGCGGTTGGCGTAGTTCTTGGCGATGGAGACCACGAGCCTGAGGTTGGCGCGGATCATCCGCTCGCGAGCGACGGGGCAGTTGTCGTTGATGATGGCCCACCCGAGGGCCTTCTCCTCCTCGGCGGTGAGGAGGGGCGTCTCGTTGATCTGCCTCAGGTAGAGCTGGAGCCCTGACTGAAGCTCGGCCCGCGCCGGGGATCTGGACAGATTGGTTGCACGCACTGTCGAGCTACCTTCGATGGCGAGCTTCGTTAGGCGAGAGCCGCCGCGACTGGACCGCCCACGGGACTGCCAAGCAGCACCCTGCCGTTCGCTTGCCGTGACCGAGCGGTTGCATCGTCCATCGAACTTTTCCGCTTGAGGGCCGCGGGGGCGAAGGGGGTGACGCGGGAGTCTAGCGGGGTGCGGAGGCGGATCATCCCGGCCCATCTCAACCCATCTTCACAACGGTCGCGGGTTACCGGTCTCTGAGGCGGCGGGGGGCGCGGCCGGGAGGAGAGGCGGGAAAACTGGGTTGCGCTGGGGGGGGCGGGTGCGGGCGCGGGGTGCGCGGGGCCGGGGCTCGGCCGTATAGTACATTGCTGGATGAGTCGGGAGGGGGGACGGTGACCGCCGCGAGGGCGGCCGTCGGGAGGCCGCGGGCTTGCGGCGGCAGGAGGGCCCGTCGTTGAGCGCGGACCTGAGCAGGCTGTTGGACGAGTGGCCGTACGAGCCGGGGCAGATCAACGTGCGTCTGATCGAGGGGGATGACGGGGAGCCGCGGCTGCAGCTGCGGATCGACATGGGCATCATGCAGATGCACACGGAGGGGCGGCCGGACGGGCAGCGCCCGTACGGGATGGAGAGCCTGCTGGAGTACTACGAGAGCCTGCTGGACGAGCACGTGGCGGAGCACGGCTCGGCGGCGGGGTTCGTGCTGAGCGAGGAGGCGTGCCGCGAACTCCGCGAGGAGGCGGTGCAGTACTACCACAGGTATGTGTGCCTGATGGTGCTGGAGGACTACGAGGGGGTGGTTCGGGACACGAGCCGGAACCTGCGGGTGCTGGACCTGTGCGCGAAGTACGCGGAGACGGAGGCGGACCGGCAGGTGCTGGAGCAGTTCCGGCCGTACATCACGATGATGCGGGCGCGGGCGATGGCGAGCCAGGCGCTGGCGGACAACGAGCCGAAGGCGGCGATCCACGCGATCGACCAGGGGATCGAGGCGCTCAAGCAGCACTTCGCGGAGCAGGGGCGGCTGGACGCGTTCGAGAAGTCCGCGGAGGTGGAGATGCTGCGGGGGATGCGCGAGGCGCTGGTGCCGAAACTGCCGGTGAGCCAGAAGGGGGAGTTGCGGCAGCGGTTGCAGCGGGCGATCGCGGAGGAGAACTACGAACTGGCCGCGATCCTGAGGGACGAGTTGAAGGCGCTGGGGGACTGAGGAAGCCGGCAGGCCGGGGGCGCGGGCGGCGTGGGCCTCGAAGTCCGATGGGGCCTCCGGGGCCTGTGGGTTCTGCGGCGTCGGCGTGATCGGCGGCGCTTCGCGCGGTTCACGCGCGCTTGCGGAAGACCGGGTCGATCGCGGCGGCGGCGAGGGAGGCGACGACCAGGGCGAAGACGGTGAAGACGAAGCGCTGGCGGTGGAGGGGGTCGCGCCACCAGGGGGCGGGGCCGAGGGCGTCGGCGGCGAGGTAGGCGAGGTGGACGGCCGCGCCGAGGGTGATGAAGGCGGCCGCGGCGGCGAAGCCGCGGGCGGGGCCGAGGCGGGCGAGGAGGAGGGTGGCGGCGGCGAAGGCGCCGATGTAGGCGAGGGAGAAGCAGACGTGCATCTCGGCGTAGGCGACGGGGGGCGGGGCGGGGGCGACGCCGACGAGGAGGATGTGGGCGCCCTCCCACGCGTCGGTGACGAGGCGGGGCATGGCGAGGGCGGCGCCGATGGCGACGGGGACGAGGCCGAGGCAGGTGGCGGCGCGGCGGGGGGCGTAGGACCAGGTGCGGGGCGACCAGAGGGGGGCGTGGCGGCCGCGGCGGGTCCCGCCGCACTCGGGGCAGGGGGCGTCGGGGCGGAGGCCGCGGAGGTCGTAGCCGCAGGCGGCGCAGACGCCGGCGTCGGGGAGGGGCCGGCGGGCGACGCCGGCGAGGGCGACGGCGGGGAGGATGATCGCGGCGAGGAACCCGGCCTGATCCAGCAGCCAACTCGTATCCACGGCGGACTCCGGGCGTGGGCGTCGGAGACGGCGGCCGGGAGCGCTACGCGGGAGGCGGCGGCGCGGTTGCGGGGACCGGTGGCCGGCCGGGCGAGCGGGGCGCACCGGGCGGCGGTATGCTGCGCGGCGCTCGGCGCATCGAGCGGGCCGGGCGGCAACAATGAATGTCACCGCGGGAGACGGCCAGCGGGGGGCGGGGGGGGGCGGGACGCCCCGGACACAGATTTGCGGAGCCCCTTCGTGAACGTCAAAGCGAACATCCTCGACGCGGTCGGCAACGTGCCCCTCGTGAAACTGAACAAGGTGGTGGACGAGTCGTGCGCCACGGTGCTGGTCAAGTGCGAGTTCATGAACCCGACCGGGTCGATCAAGGACCGGATGGCGGTGCACGTGCTGGAGGAGTCGGAGCGGCGGGGCCTGCTGAAGCCGGGCATGACGATCGTGGAGAACACGAGCGGGAACACGGGGCAGGGGGTGGCGATGTGGGCGGCGGTGCGGGGATACCGGTGCGTGTTCACGATGCCGGACAAGATGAGCACCGAGAAGGTGAACATGCTCAAGGCGTTCGGGGCGGAGGTGGTGATCACGCCGACGGACGTCCCGGGGGACTCGCCGCAGCACTACGTGGAGACGGCCAAGCGGATCGCGCGGGAGACGGGGGGGTTCTACGTGAACCAGTACCACAACCCGCTGAACATCGACGCGCACGAGTTGAGCACGGGGCCGGAGATCTGGCGGGACACGGACGGGAAGTTCGACGTGTTCGTGGCCGGGGCGGGGACGGGGGGGACGCTCTCGGGCGTGGGGCGGTTCCTCAAGAAGAAGGGGGCGCCGGTGCGGGTGGTGGGGGTCGATCCGATCGGGTCGGTGCACTACCACTACTTCTACACGAAGACGCTGCCGACGCCGCACGTGTACAAGGTGGAGGGGGTGGGGGAGGACATCCTGTGCGAGGCGATGGACTTCTCGGTCGTCGATGAGTTCCGGCAGGTGAACGACAAGGAGTCGTTCCTGATGGCGCGGCGGCTGGTGCGGGAGGAGGGGCTGTTCTGCGGGGGCTCGAGCGGGTCGAACGTCCACATCGCGGTGCAGATCGCGCGGGAGATCGGGCCGGGCAAGACGGTGGTGACGGTGCTGCCGGACTCGGCGTCGCGGTACATCACCAAGTTCCTGTCGGACGAGTGGATGAAGGACCACGGGTTCCTGAACGGGGGCGCCGAGGGGCGGGACCTGGGGCTGGTGGAGGACCTGCTGAAGGGGCGGGAGCGGGCGGTGATCACGGCGAAGGAGACGGACACGGTGGGGGAGGTGATCGAGATGTTCAAGCGGCACGGGGTGTCGCAGGTGCCGGTGTCGGAGAACGGGGGCCTGCCGCGGAGCATCGTGCACGAGGTGGACGTGCTGCGGGGCCTGCAGAGCGGGAAGGTGACGACGGCCTCGCTCGCGAAGGAGGTGGCGCACCCGATCGGCGGGCTGATCTACCCCAAGGCGCGGATCGAAGAACTGTTCCGGATCTTCGAGACGGACCAGGTGGGGGTGGTGGTGGACCAGGGGAGGATCCTGGGGATCGTGTCGAAGATCGACGTGCTGGAGTACATGAGCGAGAGGAGGTAGGGAGGGCGGGGCGCAGAGTGCGGGGCGGGGCGAGGGTCTGGGTGCGAGGCACCGGCGCCGGCGCATTGGCCGGACGCGGGTGATGCGCCCGGCACCGTGGCGGACCTGCTCCGAGACCGAGGTGCGGGCGCGGCGGAGTTGTGCGGCGCCTTGACGCAGCCCCGGTCGATCGAGCCGCTGGCACACGATCCACCGGGAGCGCCGACCCCCGGGGCCGGATGCCATGCGCCGATACGCCAAACAAGCCGCCACTCGCCCCCACAACAGGGGAGAGAACACCGATTCGCGAGGCGGCCAATGGCGCCTCGAACAATGTATATTTGCAGTCGCCACACGACTGCACGCTTTGTAAATTAGCGTCGTCGCACTCACACTCTAACAAGATTGATGATGACAGTTCGACCCTGGGGATTCCTGGTCATTGCCAAGTTGCTCGCGGCGCCTGCTGGAATCTGCGGCGCGCCGGCGATCGCGTCCGCGCGGGACGAGCCGGCCATCTGCGTCGTCGTGCCGGCCGATGAGCGGTCGTCGATGGCATGGTCGCCGAGCGACTACAAGTGCGTCGAGATCAACGGATGTCCGAACAACTCGATCATCATCAATCCCGACACCGGCGCGCCGAAGGGGTGCAAGGCGAGCACAGGAAGTTGCAAGGGGGACTGCACGCTCTGCTCCGGAAGTCCCCAAAGCGGCGCGATATGCCGGAAGAGCGAGGGCGGCGCGTGCAGCGGCAGTAGCGGCATCATCACGTGCGGCAATCAGATCACGGGTACGTGCGGTGTCGGGACGATCGGGGGATGCGCCTGTGCCGCCGCGGGTGCGCCTGGGACCGAGACGTGCAAGATCTCGCTCTGCAGCGGTTGATCCGATACGACTACTTCAATGAGAAGCTCATGCAGATCCTGTGCATCATTGTCGCATTCACCCTCTCCCTGGGATCCAATGGATTCCAGGAAGGGGTGTCCGAGTCGGCCGCCGCGGCGGCGCCGGCGCGATCGCCAGAGGCCGCCGTGCTCCTGGCGGGTCTGGAGAGCTACGAACGGTCGGTCGGTGCGCTGGAGTGGGAGCAGTGGCTCTACAGCCCATCCCATCCGGAGCGGGCGTGGTGGCTCTTGGACTACCGCGCCTCGGGGCAGGGGGAGCGCGGCGAGTGGTACGTCCTCTCAGAGGGACACTCGCTGAGCCGCGAGAAGGGCGGGGAGCAGACGTCGCGATCGTACTGGTTCGGTCTGCCGGCGGACCCCAGGGCATTCGCGGTGAATCTCGAGAGCGGGCGCGGGAAGGTCGCGGGGCCGGACTTCGATCGCCGGTACTACGCATCGCCGCAGCACTTCTTCGGGCGGTACCTCGACTTCGGGTCGAGCCGGCGCCTCTTCGAGTTGCTGGCCGGCGCGGAGGACCTGACGGCGCACCCGCCGTCGGCGGGCGAGCCGTGGCCGATGCTGTCGGGGTCGCTGGAGGTCGCGGGGATCCCATCCCGCCTGGAGGTCAGGATTGATCCCGAGCACGGGTTCTCGCCGCGGCACATCCGGTGGATCCGGCAGGACCTCGGCACGGTCGTCGAGCACCTGGAGGTGGTGACGTACACCCGGCTCGACGGGGTCTGGCTGCCGGAGTGGGGGGTGCGGACGCTCTACTCGGTTTTCGATCCGGCGGATGAGCCCGAGACGGTCCGGGCGCTCGCGGAACGGGAGGTGCTCCGGGCCAGGATCAACGCGCTGCACGGGCTGGAGCATGTCGATGAGACCGCCGCGGCGGCGCTAACGGAGGCGGTGAGCCGGCACTGCCGGTTCGGCGCGTGCGGCGAGGATGGAAGTTGGCTTCTGATCCCCCTGGGCTCGGCCGACGACGACGGCCCCAACTCGCCCAACGTGGTCTTCATGCGCTACCGCTCGATCAACCGGCCGATCTCGCCCGAGCGGCTGGCGTACCCGGCGCTGGAGTCGGCGTCGATCTTTGACTTCTTCCGGGGGCGAAGGGTGCCGCCTGAAGCGGCGGTGGCCCCGCTTGCGCTGGAGCCCGTCCACGACGAGCCGGATCGTTCGGCGACCATCGAGGGAGGTGGACGATGAACCGCCGGTGGATGATGTGGCCGGCGGCGTGCGGCGCGGTGTTGAACGCCGTCGTCGGTGCTGCCGCGGTTCAACCGTCGGCGGATCCGCCGCCGGGAGATGTTGTCCCGGCCGCGGTCGTTGGAGAACTTCGTTCCCTGAAGGCGCTCGACGGGGATCCGGAGAACATGGGCGTGGTGCGTTCCGGCGCGACGGTCACTCGGCGCATCCGCTTCGTGAACACGGCCGAGTCGCCGGTCGAGTTGGAGGTCGTCGCCACGACCTGCGGGTGCCTGTCGGCGGAGTTCGTTCCGGCGGTGGTGCAGCCCGGCGGCATCGCGACGCTGTCGATGCACGTGCACGCGGCGCCGACCCTCGGAGAGCAGGCGCAGTACGTGACGTTCAGGGCCACGTGTAAGGGGCCGGAGGGGCCGCGGTCCGAGCGGGGGGTCTGCGGGGTGCGGTTCACGGCGGACGTCGCCTTCGAGGTGCACCCGTCGTGGTTCGCCCTGTCGGCGGTCGAGGGGGAGCCGGTTGAAGTGAGCGTTGCGCTGCGGCAACTCGGCGAGCGGTGGGAGCAGGTGCGCATCCTCGGGGCGCAAAGCTCGTCGCCGGCGCTGGCGCCTGCGGGGACGTTCGTGCCGGCGGACGGCCCGAGCGTCCGGGTCGTGAAGTTCGCGGGCGCAGCACCCCAGCCGGGGCACCACAGCGGCAGCCTCGTCGTGCGGACGGACGCGCCGGGGACGCTGGAGATCCTGATCCCGTACACGATGCGGGTGGTGGAGCCGTGGCGGACGCGTCCGGGAGGGGCGATGTTCACGGCGGCGAGCCGGAGCATCGACCTCGAACTGGAGGCGCGCATCGAGCGGTGGGCGGGCGCGGCGCCCTCGCGGGCCGCCCTGGCCGATGCCGCCGCGCCGGTGGACGTTGACCTGAAGGCCACCGGCCCCGGATCGGCCACGGTCCGGCTGCGCCTCCGGGACGGGGTCGATGCGCCGTTCGCGACGCGGCTCAACGTGTACGCGGACGATGGGCGACTGCTCGCGTCGGCGCCGGTGGCGTTCTACGTCCCCTGGCAAGGGGAAGAGTGAATCGGACCGGGGGGTGCGGCGCCGCCATGGGGGCGCGTGCGTCGGGATCCGCTCTCGGTGAGAGCAACGGGTGAGAGCAACGAGGGCCGCGTGAAGGCGGTCGCGCTTGCCATGCGGCGTCGGACGGGTATGCTCTAGCCGTCAATGGGTCCGAGCAGCCGCATCAACCTGATGACGCCGATGGCGATGATGGACATGTCGATGTCCATGCCCAGCCCGGGCGCGGGAGTGAATCTCCTCGCTGGGTTGGGCCGCGGCGGCGTCCTCGCGGCGCGCTGACCTCCCCTTCCCAGCACGACGATTCGCCGACTCCCGCGTCCGGGCCACCTCCTGAGAAGCCCGTCGCGTCGTTCTCGTTTTTGACCTGACCCCATTTTCGCATCACACGGCCATGTGCCGCGGCGAGGTTGCCGCGGGCGGGGCTGTCCCTCGCGCCGCGCCCGCGCGTGCCCGCCGGACCGCAGGAGACACCACCATGTCGCGTTCCACCACCGCCATCCCCCACGGCTCCGACGGCGACCGGACCTACCGCTTCGACACGCTCGCGGTTCACGCGGGGCAGCCGGACGACCCGGCGACCGGCGCGGTCGTCACGCCGGTGTACCAGACGACGACGTACGCGCAGAGCGAACTCGGGGGCTCGCCGGCGTACTGCTACTCGCGGACGGGGAACCCGACGCGGGCGGCGCTGGAGGCGAACCTCGCGGCGATCGAGGGGGGGACGCGCGCCCTCGCCTTCGCCAGCGGGCTGGCCGCGGCGAACGCGGTGCTGCAGACGCTGTCGGCGGGGGACCACGTTGTGGCGTCGCAGGACCTGTACGGGGGGTGCTACCGGCTGTTCACGAAGATCTACTCGCGCTTCGGCGTGGAGTTCTCGCTGGTGGACTCGACGGACGCGGGGGCGGTGGCGGCGGCGATCCGGCCGCGGACGAGGATCGTGTGGCTGGAGACGCCGAGCAACCCGCTGCTGAGGGTGACGGACATCCGGGCGTGCGCGGCCGCGGCGAAGGAGAAGGGCGGGGAGGGGATCGCGGTGCTGGTGGACAACACGTTCGCGACGCCGGTCTTCCAGCGGCCGCTGGAACTCGGGGCGGACATCGTGCTGCACTCGACGACGAAGTACATCGGGGGCCACTGCGACGTGGTGGGCGGGGCGCTGGTGACGTCCAGCGAGGAATGGGCGGCGCGGCTGAAGTTCGTGCAGAACGCGGCCGGGGCGGTGCCGGGGCCGCAGGACTGCTTCCTGCTGCTGCGGGGGATCAAGACGCTGTCGCTGCGGGTGCGGCGGCACGCGGCCAATGCGCTGGAGGTGGCGAGGTTCCTGGAGGGGCACCCGGCGGTGGCGCGGGTGTACTACCCGGGGCTGGCGTCGCACCCGCAGCACGCGCTGGCGAAGGAGCAGGCGTCGGGGTTCGGGGCGATCGTGTCGGCGGAACTGAAGGGGGGCGTGGAGGCGGTGCGGGCGCTGGTGCCGCGGGTGAGGCTGTGGCCGCTGGCGGAGTCGCTGGGGGGCGTGAAGTCGCTGCTGTGCCACCCGGCGACGATGACGCACGCGGCGGTGGAGCCGGCCGAGCGGGCGCGGATCGGGATCGGGGACGGGCTGATCCGCCTGAGCGTGGGGCTGGAGGACGTCGCGGACCTGATCGAGGACCTGGACGCGGGGCTGCGTGGGGCGGCGGGCGCGGGGTCGGTGGTGCGCGTGGGCTCGCCGGAGCGAGAGGGGGTGGCGCTGTGAGCACGCGGGCTGCTGCGACGACGAAACGGACGGGGCCGGCGCGGGTCGCGCTGCTGGGGTGCGGGACGGTGGGACGCGAGGTGGCGGCGCGGCTGCTGGCGCTGCCGCGGGGGAGCGGGGTGGAACTGGTGAAGGTGCTGGTGCGCGACCCGTCGCGCCCGCGGCCGGGTCTGCCCGAGGGGGCGCGCGGGCTGATGACGACGTCGTTCGAGGAGGTGATGGCGGCGGCGCCGGATGTGGTCGTGGAACTGATCGGCGGGCTGGACCCGGCGACGGACCTGATCGCGCGGTCGCTGCGCGCGGGGGTCCCGGTGGTGACGGCGAACAAGACGGTCGTCGCGCACCACGGGCACACGCTCGCCGGGCTCGCAGGCGTGCACGGCGCGGCGCTGGCGTTCGAGGCGAGCGTGTGCGCTGGGCTGCCGGTGCTGGCGACGCTGGCGCAGATGCGGGGGGACCGGATCCGGTCGATCCGGGGGATCGTGAGCGGGTCGTGCAACTACATCCTGACGCGGCTGGGGGCGGGGGTCGCCTTTGAGGCGGCGGTGCGGGAGGCGCAGGAGCGCGGCCTGGTGGAGCCGGACCCGACGGCGGATGTGTCGGGGCGGGACTGCGTGGAGAAGGCGTGCATCCTCGCCGCGGCGGCGGGGTGGCCGGAGGTGACGCCGGAGATGGTGAAGGCGGAGGGGATCACGGGCCTGACGGCGGCGGACCTGGCCGCGGCGAGGCGGACGGGGCACACGGTGAAGATGCTGGTGGAACTCGAGTTCGGGGAGAGAGGAGAAGAAGGGCCGTCGGTGCGGGTGGGGCCGGCGCTGGTGCCGCTGAGGCACCCGCTTGCCGCGATCAGCGGGGAGGAGAACGCGGTGATGATCGACGCGGAGTTGGCGGGGGAGGTGTTCCTGAGGGGGCCGGGCGCCGGGCCGCGGCCGACGGCGTCGGCGGTGCTGGGGGATGTGGCGAGGGTGCTGGGAGAAGGGGCGACGTGCGAGAGGCCGCGGGGGGGCGGGCCGCGGCCGACGCGGCGGAGCGGCGCGCACCTGATCAGCGTGCGCGGCGAGGCGGGGGAGTTCGGGCCGTCGCGCGTGCTGGAGGCGCTCGACGGGCACCCGATCGCGGTGCGGGAAGTGGAGGTGTCGCGGACGATGGCGCACGTGCTGGGGTGGGGGACGGGGGAGGCGGCCCGGGCGTGCGGCCGGGCGATCGCGCGCGGAGACGAGGGGCGGGTGGTGATCGTGCCGGGGGTTGGGGGAACGGATCGATCCCGGAAGCAATGAGCGCGAGGGGGCGGCAGGGTCACGCGAGTTGCATCTGGCGGCTGGTGAAGACGTTCGGACTTTCGGCACGGAAGGACAGGAGGACGAAAGGTAAAGAAGACGAGTTTGTTCAGCACACGATTGAGTTGATGGGCGGCGGACATGCTGCGATCTTCTTCAAAGGGGAGAGAAGGCGAAGAGGCGATCAAGAAGCGAGGTGTGAGAGATCGGACTGACCCAGGGCTCCGCCCGGTAGCGCGGGCTGCGCCCCGGGCTACCTTCTGGCGCCGCTTCGCGGCTGAGAAGAGGAGGGAGGCCATGGAGCCCTCACCCCCGCCCTCTCCCGCCCCCCAGGGGAGAGGGGGCCCGGAAGGGGAGAGAAAGAGAGACGAAGAGAAGAAGAGAGCGCGGCCGGCCGCGGACGGTCGGCCGTGGCGCCCGTTGGATGGGGTCGCGCACCATCTGGGCGGGGGCACTATCCTTGGGTCGCCGGAAACCGACCCCAGGAGCACCGATGATGTCCGAGACCTCGTCCCACCGCTTCGGCACCCGCGCCATTCACGCCGGGCAGGCGCCCGATCCGACGACGGGGGCGGTGATGACGCCGATCTACCAGACCTCGACCTACGTCCAGGCGAGCCCCGGGGTGGTCAAGGACGGGTACGACTACTCGCGGTCGAAGAACCCGACGCGGACGGCGCTGGAGGCGAACCTGGCGTCGCTGGAGGGGGCGAGGCACGCGTTCTGCTTCTCCTCGGGGCTGGGGGCGATGGACTGCGTGCTGCACATGCTCCGGGCGGGGGACCACATCGTGCTGTGCGACGATGTGTACGGGGGGTCGTTCCGGATCATCGACAAGGTCTTCTCGCACCTGGGGATCACGGCCACGCGCGTGGACATGACCGACCTGGCCGCGACGGAGCGGGCGATCACCGACAGAACCAGGCTCGTGTGGCTCGAGACGCCGACGAACCCGATGCTGAAGGTGATCGACATCGAGGCGGTGGTGCAGCTCACGCGGCGGAAGACGGGGGGCAAGCCCGGCGCGGCGGGGGCGTGGTCGAGCACGGGCGAAGGGGCGATGGTGGTGGTGGACAACACGTTCGCGACGCCGTACCTGCAGAACCCGCTGGCGCTGGGGGCGGACATCGTCACGCACTCGTGCACGAAGTACATCGGCGGGCACTCGGACGTCGTCGGCGGGGCGCTGATGACCAACGACGACGCCCTCGCGGCGAGGATCAAGTTCCTGCAGAACGCGGTGGGGGCGGTGCCGAGCCCGATGGACTGCTTCCTGCTGCTGCGGTCCACGAAGACGATGCACGTGCGCGTCGAGCGGCACTGCCAGAACGCGATGAAGATCGCGCGGTGGCTGGAGGGGCGCCCGGAGATCGAGCGGGTGATCTACCCGGGGCTGGAGTCGCACCCGCAGCACACGGTGGCGAAGCGGCAGATGGGCGAACGGGGGTTCGGCGGGATGATCACCGCGGTGCTCAAGGGCGGCCTGGAGGACGCCCGGCGGTTCCTCGAGCGGGTGCGGCTCTTCTCGCTCGCCGAGAGCCTCGGCGGGGTCGAGAGCCTGATCGAGCACCCGGCGATCATGACCCACGCGAGCGTGCCGGCGGAGAACCGGGCCGCGCTGGGGATCGTCGATGGGCTCGTGCGGCTGAGCGTGGGGATCGAGGACGTCGAGGACCTGATCGCGGACCTGGAGCAGGCGCTGGCGTAACTCGCCAGTTCCGTCCGCCGCCCCCCCCCACCCCCCCACTCCCCCACCGCTCCCCGCTCCCGTCTGTCCACCTGTTCAACGGATCTCGCACGGAGGAAGATCACCGATGCCCAGGCTCCCGTGGTTCGAGCGCACGTTCTCGTTTGACTTCCCCATCGCGTGGGCGCCGGACATCATCGAGCGCTTCCGCGGCACGCCGGCGCGGCTCGAAGAACGGCTCCGCGGCGTCCCGGCGGAGGTGCTGACCCGGCGCGAGCGCGAGGGGACGTGGTCGATCCAGGAGAACGCCGGGCACCTGCTCGACCTCGAGCCGCTGTGGTCGCGCCGGCTGGGGGACTTTCTCGAGGGGCGCGAGGAACTGTCGCCCGCGGACCTGACCAACCGCGGCACGCACGAGGCGGGGCACAACGACCGACCGCTGGAGGAGATCCTCGCGGCGTTCCGCGCGGCGCGGATGCGGGAGGTCCAGCGGCTCGAAGCGCTGACGGAGGCGGACTTCGCCCGCACCGCGCTGCACCCGCGGCTGAAGACGCCGATGCGGCTGATCGACGCGGTGACGTTCGTCTGCTGCCACGACGACTATCACCTGGCGCGGATGACGGAACTGATGCGGATGCTCGGGGATGGGGGACGCTAGCGGCCTTTATCTTGCGCCGACCTGACTCGCCGTCGATGGCAGCTTCACCGGCCGCAGCGTCACGTGCGCCAGCACCACGATCCCCGCGATCAGCGTGACCAGCCCCACTACGCCAATCGGCGCCCCCTGCTCGTTCCAGCACACCGCGCCCGCCCTCCACCCCCAGAGCACTCCGAGGAGCTGCAAGGCCAGGATGGCGAGGATCGCGGCCGCGGCGCCGATCCTCCCGCGCCGGCCCCCCCACGCTCGCATGCAGGCCATGCCGATCACCGCCGTCCCGAGGTGGCCCACCGCGAATGGCCCGATCGCCTCGATGTCAACCAGGTTGGCCCTTCCGTAGGACTCGGCGATACGCTCCGGCCAGCCCTCCAACCGGTACAGCAACGGCCACAGGGCGGCCAGACCACACATCGCCGCGATTCCGACGGCCGTCGACACGACCAGCAGCACGCACGAGGCGGCCACCGCGCGTGGGCCGGTCCGTGATTGCCACGCCGATCGCCCGGTGAGCGGCCGCCCCCGCTCCACGCTGCCGCACTCGGGACACTCCGCCGCGGGCGAGAGGCCGCGGAGGTCGTACCGGCAGCGCGAGCAGGTGTGCTCGGCGCCGGGCTGAACGCGGCGGACGAGCGCCCGCTGCATGCCCGAGAGCGCAGCGCAGGGCAGTCCGATGGCCAGGTTGAGAGACAGGAGAAGGCCCACGACCTGGAGCGCTTCGTGCGACACGCGAACAGTCTACCGCCCGGGGCCATCCGCTGCGGGGGCGACCACGGATGCCCGCACCGGCCCGCCCTCCACCGGGCCCGCGATCGTGATCCGCTGCCACGTTCCTGACCACGATCCCGTGGCGTCGCGGGCGAGCACGAGGCGCACGCCGAGGTCGGGAATCGACTGGTCCAGATCGACGACGAGCGTCCGGCCGTCCCAGAGCGTGCTGGCTGTTCCGGACGGGCCGGCGCGGCGGGCTCAATCAGGTGAGTTTCGGGTCCAGCGCCCCGTGCAGGGCCTTGAGTTCCTCCGCCCGCGCCCGCGGCATGACCAGCGTGGCGTCCTTCGTGTGCACGACGATCAGGTCCTCGCAGCCGAGGAGGGCGATGGTGTGCGACGGGTCGTCGCTGACGGCCATCGAGTTCCTGCTGCGGGCGAAGACGACGCCGCCGGCGCCCGCGCCGCCGGCGCGGTTCCCCTCGCGGTCGGACTGGAGCGTCTGGCCGTAACTGGGCCAGGAGCCGACGTCGAGCCACCGGAGGTCCATCAGCACTGTGCACACGCTCACCCCCCCGCCCCCCCCACTGCCGCCGCTGCCGGCGCGCGTGGGGAGTTCGCGCGAGGCGGGCTCCATGACGGCGTAATCGACGCTGATCTTCGGGAGCGTCGGGTAGACCGCGCCCAGGACCTCGGCCTGGCGCGGCGTGCCCCAGGCCTCGGCGATGCGCATCACCCCCTCGTGCGCCTCGGGCTTGTACTTCTCCAGGCAGTGGAGGAACGTCGCGGCCTTGAAGACGAACATGCCGCTGTTCCAGGAGAAGTGCCCGCTCTCGACGTAGGCCTGGGCCCGCTCGAGGCTGGGCTTCTCGACGAAGCGGGCGACGCGGAAGGCGAGCCCCTCGGCCCCCTCGACGCCGCCGATGGCGGGGCCGCGCTCGACGTAGCCGAAGCCGGTGGCGGGGTAGGTGGGCTTGATGGAGAAGGTGACGAGCCGGCCGGGGTCGGCCTCGACGAGGCGGTAGCCGAGCTCCATGCGGTCGCGGAAGACGTCGTGGGGCTCGATGATGTGGTCGGCGGTGAGGACGGCGAAGACGGCGGCGGGGTCGAGCTTGTGCAGGATGGCGGCGGTGAGGCCGACGGCGTTGACCGTGTCGCGCCCGACGGGCTCGCCGATGATGCGGTCGTCCGAGAACTCGGGGAGGGCGGCCTTGATCTGGTGGCGGTAGGCCTCGGCGGTGCAGATGTAGCGGCGTTCGGGGGGGACCAGGCCGCGGAGGCGTTCGGCGGCGAGTTCGAGGAGGGAGACGGTGCGGCCGTCCTCCGGGCGGGCGACCAGCGGGAGGAGTTGCTTGGGCCGGCCGGAGCGGCTCATGGGCCACAGCCGGGTCCCCGACCCCCCGGCCATGATCATCGCGTAGCGCATGGTGGGAAGATAGTCCGGATGGCCGCGGCGTGCGCGGGGAGGAGCCCACGGCGCAGAAGAACGCCGAGCGCACGGGCCTAGACGTCGATCTCCTCCGGTCCCGCGTCGGCCCGCTGCCCGTGCCGGACGTGGACCACCTCGACCGTCTGACCGGTGATGGTGAACAAGATGCGGTAGCTTCCGAAGACCAGTTGCCGGAACTCTGGCCCATCCGGAGAACTCTCGCGCGCCGGCGGGCACCGGCGCGGGAGGTCGGCCAGGCTTGCGATCGCCTCCCGGATGCCTTGCAGCCAGCGCTGCGCGTTCGCCGGCGAGTCGAGCTCGATGTACGCGACCGCCTCGTCGATGTCGCGCATCGCGCGGGGAGATATCAGAACCTCATACGTCATGCGCGGCGGCGCCTCTTGTTCTGGCCCGCCGTCCTGGCCTCATGCCGGCGCTGGAGTTCGGTGAAGACCTCCGACGCCGGTCTGGCCTGCCCCGCCCTGGCCTGGGCGAGCCCCTCGAAGATCGCTGCGCGCGTGTCCAGTTCCTCGAGTCTGTCGAGGAGCTTCTGGTACGCCTCCGCGCTCTGGACGACCAGTTCGGCCTTGCCGTCCACCGTGAGGACCTCGGGCTCGCCGGTCTTCTTCAGCCGCTCGCGGAAGGCGGCGGTGTGGCGCTTGAAGTGGTCCAGGGGGTGGATGTTCCGCAGGTTGATCATGGCCGGGCCTCCGCATCGGCAACGCATCGTTACCGATGCGAATGCTACCACCGGCCCTACCGCGACGCCAGCGCCCCCTGGAGGATCTGCTCGGTCGTCCGCAGGCCCGGGTTGCGCTGCACCGCCCGGGTGACCATGCGCTCCGCCTCGGGGCGGCTCTCGCCGAGCGCGACCAGGGCGGTGACGGCGTCCTCGAAGGCGGGGTCGCGCCGGGGGGCGGCCGCGGCGGCGGCCAGGCGCGAGCCCTCGGGGCGTGTGGAGAGGTCGGCGTAGACGTCCACCTTCCCGGTGAGTTCGACGATCATCGTCTCGGCGAGGCGCTTGCCGATCTCGGGGAGTTTCTGGAGGGTGCGGGCGTCGCGGGCCATGATGGCCGCGGCGATCTCGCCCGGCTCGATCGCCAGCGCCCGCATCGCCCTCCTGGCCCCCAGGCCCTTGACGGAAGTGAAGAGCGCGAAGAACTCGCGCTCGCGCGGGGAGGCGAAGCCGAGCAGCCGCGGCACGAAACTCGTCCCCTGGCCCACCGATTCGAGGTACTGCGTGGTGTGCAGGGTGATGGGCTCGCCGATCCTGCCGCCGTCGCCGGCGATGAGGCGCTGGGCGTAGTAGGCCGGGAGGAGGACCTCGTAGGCCACGCCGGTCCCCTCCGGGGCCACGACGGCGGTGTTGCCGTTGACGTCTTCGAGGATGCCGCGGAGTCGGACGATCATGGGTGCAGCACGATAGCACTTTGTTCACCCGGCGTCTTTTGCGCGGGGAAGGTCCGCGAACCGATCCGGGCGCGAGTTTTCAGGCTCGGCGGCAGTTCCCCCGCGCGGAACGCCGATAACGCAGCAGGTCCGAATACCTCGTTCTCTGCTTCCGGAGGCTCCATGGGCTCACCCACGCTTGCCGCCGCCATCCCCACCGCTGTTGCGACCCCGAAGATCCCGCCGCTGCGGCTGACCTCCCCGCACGAGAGCGGCCCCCTGCCGCGAACGGGCGTGGTGCTGATCGGGACGCGCCAGACGGTCGAGGCGCTGCGGGTGCAGGTGGAGGGGCTGGAGCGGGCGCCGGTGGTGACCGGGTGCGTGCTGCTGGGGGGGCCGGGGGCGGTCGCCGCGGCCAGGGCCCAGCCGCTGGCGGGGCAGACGCCGATCCTGGGGACGCTGGCGGACCTGCCGGCGCTGCACGCGCGGTACGGGTTCCGCTTCGCGCTGGTGAGCGTGCCGGCGTCGATGCCGGCCGCGGCGGAGCAGGCCCGGGCGGGGGTGGAGGCGCTGGGAATCCCGTCGAAGTTCATCCCGACGCTGGCGGACCTGCTGACCCAGCCGGAGGCGGCCGCGGCCGCAGCCGCGCCGACGGCGGCGCAGACGCTGCGGCAGCCGGCGGCGCTGGACCTGGCCGCGCTGGTGGGGCGGACGCCGTACGACATCGACCACGAGGCCGTGGGGGCGGTGCTGACGGGGAGGCGGGTGCTGATCACGGGCGCGGGGGGGAGCATCGGCTCGGAACTGGCGCGCGTCGCGGCGGGGTTCCGGCCGGAGATGCTGATCCTGATGGAGCGGTCGGAGAACGCGCTGTTCGAGATCGACCGGCAGATGGCGCGGCGGTTCCCCGGCGTGAAGCGGCGGGCGATCCTGCACGACGTGGTGGACGCGGAGGGGACGCTGCGGCACCTGGTGTCGCTGCGCCCGCATGTGGTCTTCCACGCGGCGGCCCACAAGCACGTGCCGCTGATGGAGGACCACCCGGGGCACGCGGTGACGAACAACCTCTTCGGGACCAAGTCGATCGCGGACGCCGCGGTGGCGGTGGGGGCCGAGCGGTTCGTGATGATCTCGACGGACAAGGCCGTCAACCCCGTGTCGGTGATGGGGGCGAGCAAGCGGCTGGCGGAGATGTACGTGCGGTCGCTGGCGGCGCGGGGGGCCGCGACGCGGCTGAGCATGGTGCGGTTCGGCAACGTGCTGGGCTCGGCGTGCAGCGTGCTGACGATCTGGTCGGCGCAACTCGCCGAGGGGGGGCCGCTGACGGTGACCGACCCGCGGATGACGCGGTACTTCATGACGATTCCGGAGGCGGCGACGCTCGTGGTGCAGGCGGCGGCGATGGAGCCGGCGGAGCCGGGCACGGCGCCGGTGCACGTCCTGGACATGGGGCGGCCGATCCGGATCCTGGACCTGGCGGTGCGGTTCGCCCGCGCCCACGGGCTCGCGGCCAGGGTGCGGTACGACACGCTGGCGGACCCGTCGGTGCTGGGGGGGCTGACGGACCTTCCGGCGGCCGAACCGGGGAGCGATGCCGCGGATCGCCCGACGGTGGAGGTCGTCTTCACGGGGGCGCGGCCGGGGGAGAAACTGCACGAGGAACTGGCGTACGCGGCGGAGCAACTGCGGCCGACGGCGCACCCGGGGATCAACGCGTGGGCCGGTCCCGCGCCGGAAGGGGCGGACGCGGGGGCGGGGCTGGAGATGATCACCGACCTGGCCGCGGTGCGGAACAGCAGCGACCGCGCGGCGGTGCTGGCGGCGATGCGTCGGCACGTGCCGGAGATGCCGGCGTCGGTGCTGGGGTAGGCGCCGATAATCGGACGATGTTCGGCATTCGGGAACTTGTCGGACCCCGAGGGGTAGAATCGGCGTCCGCGGCACACCTTCACGCGGTCTTCATGACGGCGTGACATGGGGCTCCCGCCGCGGGGGATTCGCGTCGATGGCCGTTTCGGGTCGAGTGAGCCGACGAATCCAGACAGGGAGCGTCCCCGAAGCCGCGAGAGGGCGGCGGGGACGAGCGCCGACGCGAGAGGGGGCGTCGCGCGGCGCGCCGGAGGCGGGGAAGGGAGGGGAGGGGTGACGGGCTGGATGCCCGGAGATCAGCGCGGGAGCGCGGCAGTCCGGCGACGTCCCGCGGCATCGTGGAGGCTCGATCTCATGGACGTGACCCAGCGCCAACGCTTCCTCGTCGAGACCATCGCCGCCCGCGAGCAGGCGGAGGCGACGGTGCAGGGGCTGATGCAGGCCCGGGAAGAGTGCGAGCGGCAGCTCCAGCAGCAGAACAAGACGGACGTGCTCCGGAGCGTGACTGGGAAGTCGTCGCTGGACCGGGCGATCGCGGACGCGCAGCGGATGGTCGAGGCGCTGGACCGGGCGATCGAGGAGGTCCGGCGGCAACTGGCGGGGAAGGTGGGCGACGCGCTGGCGGAGGGGATCACGCCGGTGGTGCGGACGAGAACGGGGGAGGGAGCGCGGGCCTGAGGGCGAGGATGCCGTCGCTCCGAGGGAGCCCTGAGCGCGAGTTCAGGTGGGAGTGCGAGCGCGCACGTTCCGGGCGCCGGCGATGTTCGGGCGCCGCTCCCCCGGGCTTGCGCCCGGGGCTCCCTGGGCGTACTGTGGCGGCATGATGGACCATGACGCCCCGCTGCTGCGCATCAGACTCCTCTCCCCTCGTGCGACGATCCCCGCGTACCAGACGGACCTGGCCGCGGGGATGGACCTCGCGGCGTGCCTGACGCAGAACGAGGAGGACGACGGGGGGATCCGGCTGGAGCCGGTCTGCCGCGGCGGGGGGCCGGTGCTGATCCGGTGCGGGTTCGCGATGGCGATCCCGGCGGGGTACGAGGCGCAGGTGCGGCCGCGATCGGGGCTGGCGGGGAGGCTGGGGGTGACGCTGCCGAACTCGCCGGGGACGATCGACGCGGACTACCGGGGAGAGGTGATGGTGCCGCTGATCAACCTCGGGCCGGAGGCGTATGTGGTGCGGCACGGGGCGCGGATCGCGCAGATGGTCATCGCGCCGGTCGCCCGCGCGGCGATCCGTGTCGTCGAGGACCTGGAGGAGACGGCCCGGGGGAGCGGGGGCTTCGGGTCCACCGGGGGGGTCTGAGCCGTTGTTCGCCCTTGCACGGAAGAAGAGGATTCACCACGGAGTCACGGAGGGCACGGAGCGGTTGGGAAGATACGTGTGTCCTCGTTCCATGCTTTGACTCAGCAGATTGGGTTTGAAGAGGGGCGGGAGGGGGCGTGGCGGCGTCGGGGGCTGTCCAGCGGTTTTCCGGACTCGCAACCCTGCCTTGTTCTTCTCCGTGCCCTCCGTGTCCTCCGAGGTGAAACTCTTCTTGACGGGCAAGAGCGGTCAGGGGAGGACCTCGATCTCGCGGGTGAGTTCGAGGCGCTTCACCCATACGGCGTTGGGGGGTATGACGGGGGTGCCGTCGTCGTTCCAGGTGATCTGGGCGGGGAAGCCGGTCTGAACCATGATCCAGAGGTCGGCGCGGACGACGGTCCTTCCCGGCCGATCGGCGACGAGCGTCTGCGAGACGTCCGTGTAGGGCGAGCGTCTGGCGCGATCGATCAGGATCGGGTAGAAGCCCTCGCTGCGCCGTCCGGTGAGCGGCCCGTCGCCGAGGGCGAAGCCGCCGAGGTAGAGGAGGCACTTGTAGGCGAAGCCGTCGGCGGCGCGGGTGTCCCGGAAGGCGACCTCGAAGGGCTCGCCGACGCGGACCCGATCGGGGGCGTCGATCCCGCCGGTGAACATCTCGGCGAAGAAGCGCTCCCGGACGTCGGCGGGGAGCGTGCCCGCGGCGATCTCGGCGTCGAGCCACTGCTTGCCCTCGACCGTGAGCCGGTACGGCCCGGCGCGGCGGACGTCGAGGAGGCGGGTGGCGAGGCGGGCGCGCTGCTCGGGGGTGATCGCCCGCTTGGAGAGTTCGGCCCAAGCGGAGTCCTCGCCGAACGCGGGTGAACTGCCGAGCCAGGTGATGAGCGCGGGCGTGGGGAGGACGCGGGCGACGCCGACGCCGGCGAGGAACGTGCCCAGCGCGATCACTGTCACGGCGATCAGGCCGACCCCGCTCCACAGCATCGGGAGCGAGCGCACCTTGCGGCCGACGGCGAGGCGGCCGAGCCACCCCGTGCCGCACTCGGGGCAGCGGATCGGGGCGTCGGGGTCGTCCTCGGCGAAGGCGAACTCGTAGTCGCACTTCGGGCAGTGGCGCGAGTCGCCCACGCGGCGCTTGACGCCGGCCCTGATGAGGCCGATCCCGGCCAGGGCGACCAAGAGCCAGCCCCAGTAAACAAGGGCGACCAGGAGGGAGCGGTGCTTGACCGCGCTCGCCACGAATATGATGAGGAACCAGACAGCGCTTTGGATGAGGTTGGGGACGACGCTCGCCGCCACGGGGCCCCGGAAGCGCCCCTGGAGGAGCGCGGGGAGCCCGATCATGACCGCCGCGAGCACGACGCCGGTCAGGATGGAGCCGGCGGCGAGCACCGGCCAGTTGAGGGCGTGGCTGGAGACGCCGCCGAATCGCATCGCGCCGTAGAACTGTGTGCCGGCGACGCAACTCAGCAGCGGCGCCATCAGGACGAACTGCACGCGCTTCGAGGGTTGCGGCGGTGGTTGAGTATGGTCGCTCACGCCGACAGCGTACCGCGGGAGGGGAGCCGGGGCACGGGGCTGGGGGGGCGCAACGGGGGCTCGGGGACTTCCGTTCTTTCACCACGGAGGACACGGAGAGCACGGAGCGGTCACGGAGAAGAAGAAAGTCAGGGTTTCAAGACAGGCAGGACAAGAGGGCCGCCCGTCCATCCCCAATGTCGGCTCGCTCCCACGCCCCCTCCCTTCCCTCTTCAACCCAATCCTGCTGAGTCAAAGCATGCAACGAGGGCGAGCGGATCTTCCCAACCGCTCCGTGCCCTCCGTGTCCTCCGTGGTGAATCTCTTCTTGACGGGCAAGAGCGGTCAGGGGAGGACCTCGATCTCGCGGGTGAGTTCGAGGCGCTTGGCCCACGCGGCGTTGGGGGGTATGACGGGGGTGCCGTCGTCGTCCCAGGTGATCTGGGCGGGGAAGCCGGTCTGAACCATGATCCAGAGGTCGGCGCGGACGACGGTCCTTCCCGGCCGATCGGCGACGAGCGTCTGCGAGACGTCCGTGTAGGGCGAGCGTCTGGCGCGATCGATCAGGAGCGGGTAGAACCCTTCCGACCGCCGCCCGAGGAGCGGCCCGTCGCCGACGGCGAAGCCGCCGAGGTAGATGAAGCACTTGTAGCGGAAGCCGTCGTTGGAACGGGTGTGCTTGAGGCCGACGGTGAAGGGCTCGCCGACGCGGACGCTGCGGGGGGCGTCGATCTCGGCGCCGGTGAACATCTCGGCGCAGAAGCGCTCGTGGACGTCGGGGGGGAGCGTGCCGGCGGCGACCTCGGCCTCGAGCCACTCCGTGGCGCCGATGCCGAGCCACCATCGCCCATCGCGCCGGCGGTTGATCAGCCGGGCGGCGAGCCGGGCGCGCTGCTCGGGCGTGAGCGTGCGGTTTGCGAGTTCGGCCCAGGCGGACTTGCCTCGGATGTTCAGCGGCGAGCCGGCCCACGCGATGAGCGCGGGCGTGGGCAGCGCGCGGCTGAGGCCGGAGCCCTGGAGCGCCGCCGCGACCAGCAGCGCGGTGCCCGCGAGCACCGCGACGCCGGACCAGAAGAGCGAGGGGGAGCGCACCTTCCGCCCGGTGACCAGCCGGCCGAGCCACCCCGTGCCGCACTCGGGGCAGCGGATCGGGGCGTCGGGGTCGTCCTCGGCGAAGGCGAACTCGTAGTCGCACTTCGGGCAGTGGCGCGAGTCGCCCACGCGCGAGCCGCGGCCCGCGACGATGAGGCCGACGCCGACGCCGATCGGGATCAGGAGCAGGAACATCACGTTCCCGCTCGGCGAGGCCGGCATGATGAGCGACATCATGGCCCCCCACAGGGCCATGCCGAAGCCGTAGCGACAAGCGCGGGCGAGGGGGCGGTCCTTGCCGCGGCGCTGGATGCGGTCGAAGCCCTCGATCGAGACGAGGCCGAAGAGGAAGCCCAGCGCGAGCCCGGCGGCGAGGTCCACAGGGAGCCGGTGCCAGGCGATGGAGCCCGGGCGCCACACTCGACCGAAGGCATAGCAGGCGGCGAGCCCGAGCGTGATCGCAACGATCCGTCTCCGCCGCTGGCGTGGGGTCAGGTCCGGCTGCTCCATAACAGGAGCATACCGGAGCGGGCGATCAGGCGGCCTCGCGGGCCCTCGGCGCGGGCTCCGGGTGGCCCGGCTTGGAGCGGACCCGGGCGGGGGCGTTGGGGGGCTCGGTCCAGTCCTCGGCGTTGCTGAGGTTCAGTTCGCTGGGCATGGTCTTGCGGTAGCCCAGGAGGCGGACGACCTCGAGGACGTCGGTCCACGTCGGGTACATGACGTTGTTGGAGCGTTTGAAGGCGTCGATGGCCATGAGGAACAGGAACTGCTCCTGGTTCATCTCGCCTTCTTCCGCGGCCTTGAGGAAGTCCGAGAGCCTGCGGCCGGGCCCGCGGCGGCGTTCGAGGCCGGTGCCGCGGTCGGGGGCCGAGTTGGAGGCGCGGCGATCGCGCTGGGCCCTTCGCCGCTCGACGTAGGGGTACGTCTGAGGCGGCTGGGGGTCGCCGCCGGGGTTGAGATTCTGGGAGGAGGACGGGTCCCGGCCCGTCGGGATGCCGGGGAGGGGGGAGGAGGGGGGCTGCTCGGACATCGCGGAGGACTCCGGGGAGATCCGGCCGCGACGCGGCGCCCGTTCAGGCCCCCATCACGGCTCAGAAGTCCTCGTCTTCATCGTCCGTGTCGTCGTCGAAGACATCTTCCTCGTCCTCGTCGTCGAGGAAGTCGTCGTCGTCGTCGTCAAAGTCGTCATCGCTGTCAAAGTCGTCCTCGTCGTCCTCGAGGTAGTCGTCATCGTCGTCATCGTCGTCGTCGTCGTCATCGTCGTCACGGGCGGCGATGACGAGGGTGCCGGAGTCGATGCCGAAGCCGAGTCCGATGAGGGCGTTGTAGTCCTGCTCCTGGGTCTCCCAGTCTGCCGCGAGGGTGGCGCCGATAGCCATGGGTTGTCCTCACTTCCTTCCGTGTCGTGGCGTCGGTCGCACCCGGGATCCCACCCGGCGTGACGGCCCTGGCCGCCGCTTGAGTTGGTCTTCTGGGTCCCCGGCCGCCCACCGCGACCGGGCACGTCCCGCCCCAGAATGGCGGTACACTACTCCGCGCGCGGCCGGTGTCAACAGGGCCTTTTTGTCCCCGGCGGGATTTGCGGCGGAGCGGCCGGCGCGGCGACGGCGACGGCCCTACCGTCCTCCTCCACCGGCGGGGAAACCGGCCCCGACCGGTGCGTTGCGGCGCCGGATTCCGTCCCCCGTGCGGGGGCCGTGGGCGGCGTCGCCGTTGTCCGCCCGAACGACCCCGACCCCACGGTCCCGGCTCTGGTGCGGGACCGACGTGGAGCCCGAGCCTCCGACATGCCGTCCTCCTCTACCAGCGACCAGAGCCATCCGGTTCCAGCCGAATCGTTCCAACCCGTCGCGGCGGTGCTGGCCGCGATCCTTCCCGGCGCGGGGCACGCGTACCTCGGGGAGACGCGGCGGGGGGTGCTGATCGGGGCGGGGGTGCTCTCGCTGTTTCTGGGGGGGCTTCTGGTGGGAGGGATCGGGGTGGTGGACCGGCGGGAGAACTTCATCTGGTTCCTGGGCCAGGCGCTGGTGGGGCCGATCGCCTTCGGGGTGGACTACGTGCACCAGACGCAGTTCAAGATCCAGGAGCCGAACGGGCGGGTGCGGGTGGCGGCGCCGGACGAGGGGCGGGGGCCGGACGGCCGCGCGGTGCGTGGGGAGGCGCCGCCGTACGAGCGGTCGCTGGGGCGGGTGCACGAGTTGGGGACGCTGTTCGCGACGGTGGCGGGGATGATGAACCTGATCTGCATCATCGACGCCCTGTACCACACGCCGCGTCGGCGGGCGGCGGGGGGAGGTGCATGGTGACCGGCGGCGTTCTGCTGGCGCTCGGCGCGGGCGCGACGGCGGCGTGGCGGCCGTTTCTGGACCCGCTGAACGTGCACGAGTTGTGGTGGGCGCTGCTGATCCCGATGTCGCTGGGGATCTCGGTGGTCTACAAGGCGGTGCGGCTGCGGACGCTGGAGCGGTACTGGCGCGAGGTGGCGATCATGACCACGCAGATCGTGCTGGCGATGATCCTGCTGGGGCTGGCGGTGTACGTGTTCGTCGAGGTGTACGTGCGGTGGGTGGCGGAGTACGCGGCGTAGCGAAACGCGAAAGTGGAAAGCGAAAAGTGGAAAGTGGGAATCCGGGGCGCCCATGCACTGCCCATTTCCGCTTTCCATTTTCCACTTTCCACTTTCCTCAGCAGTACTTCCCGCTCCTGGTGAGGTACGGCCGGTCGAGGCCGACGACGAGGTAGCGGAGGGCGTCGGCGGCGTGGTCGGGGCCGTCCTTGACGGGCTCGAGGGATTCGGGGCGCGACTCGTCGTAGTGGTAGCGCTGGAGGGCCTCGATCAGGCCCGTGCAGCGGCGGTGGACGAGCAGGCGCGGGGCGGAGGCGTCGGCGGGGGCGAGGCGGGCGCGGACGAGGTTGACGCCCGCGTGGGTGGACGTGACGCGGGAGCGGACGGCCAGGCCGGCGGCGCGGAGGCAGTGGGCGTTGCTGACGCCGGACTGGTCGGAGCGGGCGTTGCCGGCGGGGTCGATGCCGATCCAGGCGGGGGCGGGCCAGCCGCGCGTGCCGCGGGCGCCGCCGATGGTGATGGCGCGGACGTGCTCTTCAAGGCGGGACCCGGCGACGGTGCGCTCGTCGATGATGCGGAGCGTGCCGTCGGCGGCGACAAGCGCCCAGAGGATGACGGTGGGGGCGCGGACGCCGAAGTCCATGCCGCAGACGAGCGTGCCCGCGGGGCCGAAGGCGGTGGCGGGGGGCTCGACGTGGCCGTCGAAGACGTGGACGGCGGGGTCGAACTCGGGGTAGACGCAGTGGGAGCGGCGCGGGGAGAGGCAGAGCATCTCGCTGCGCCAGGTCTCGAGGTCCACGCGGGCCTTCAGGGCGAGGGCGTCGGCGACGGTGATGTGGCCGCGGCGAGGGGGAGGCGCGGCGGCAGGATCACCAGGCGGGTGCGCGACGGTGCGAGGGCGTGGAGTGCGGCGCGGCGCGTCGCAGCGCGGGCCGTCGTGCGCGGCGCTCTTCGCCCTGCCGCCGCATTCCTCCCACAGAGCGCAGGAGTCGCAGGCGTGCTCGGGGCCGCAGAGGGCGAGGACGTCGAGGACGCCCCAGCGGAAGAGGCGGCGGCGGGGCGCGGGGAAGGCCGTCGTCGCGGCCTCGCTGATGATGTCCCACATGAGGCCGAAGGGGCGGTGCATGGTGCTCAGGGCCTCGATGCTGCCGCGGACCCAGGGGCCCCACGGGCCGCGGAGGGGGAGGGAGCGGGTGGTGAGTTGCGCGGCGAGCCAGATGTCGCGGTCGAAGAGTTCGACCTCGTCGCAGCGGAGTTTCTGAACGCGTGTGCCGCGGACGGCGGTCTCGGACTGGGCGAGGATCTCGGCGCAGGAGCCGTTCTTCAGGCGGAGGCGCTTGTCGGTCATGCGGCCGTCGATGAGGTCGGCGAGGGCGGGGCGCTCGAAGAGCCGGCGGAGGTGGTCGTGCATGCGGCGCGACTGTTCGAGTGAGCCGCCGAGGATGCGGACCTGGATGGCGGGCTTGAAGACCAGGTCGAGCATGGTGGCGACGGCGCCGAGGAAGGTCTTTCCGCCGCCGCGGTTGGCCCAGACGACGGCGTCCGCGGGGGCGGGGTGCGGCCCGGCGGCGGAAGAGGGGGAGAAGCGGCCCTCGAAGAAGGTGTGGACGAGGTAGTCGAAGGGGGCGGTGCTGCCGGGGAGCATGGAGGCATCGGCGACCTCGATGTCGAGGCGCTGACGGAGGAAGGCGTGGAGGGCGGCGGGGGTGCGGGGCGGGCGGTCAGGGGCGATGGCGTCGAGGTCGGGCGTCGGCTGAGCGGTCGGTGTGGGAGCGCGGGCGATCATCGTGTGGGCCCCCCTTGCGGTGGTGCTGGTGGTGGCGGTGCGGCGGGTCAACGGTGGTGACGAGGTTCAGGGCGGTCAGCAGGGCGTCGGCGCGGTTGCGCCGGCCGGTGCGGCACAGGGCTCGGAGGACGGCGCGGCGCTCGCGGGCGGTCAGAAAGAACGTGAGCGGGTGGGGCAGGTCGGCGGGATGCGGCGGGGGCGCCGGGTCGGGCGGGGTGGGCGTCATGCGGCGGCCTTGTCCGTGTCGGTCGCGATGGCGGCGGTGTGGGCGTAGCCGACGGCGGGGGACGTGAGGCCGCTGCGGGCGGCGGCGTGGAGGAGGTCGCGGAGGGGCGCGCGGGCGAGGCGTCGTGTGGCGCGGGAGGCGTCGGCCCAGAGGGCGAGTTCGCGGGCGAGGAAGGCGGCGGCGTGATCGCCGCTTCGTCCGTGGCGGCGGAAGTGGGCCAGGACGGCGGCGGGGTCGGCTAGGCGCCACGGGGGGAGGCCGATGGCGTCGAGGGCGTCGAGGAGGCGGGCGTGTCGGCGGGCGAGGGGGAGGGCGTAGCGGGTCATGCCCGCGGCCTCGAAGAACGGGCAGCAGGAGCCCATCGCGGCGAGGGCTTCGGTGGCGGGGGTGAGGGGGCGGGCGAGGTAGGCGCGGACGAGCGCCGCGGCGACGCCGATGCCGCGGTAGCGCGGGTCCACGATGACGCGGGAGATGGTGCGGAGTTCGGCGTTGAGGCGGCGGGCGTCGCGGCGGCGGTCGCCCGTGCGGTAGCGGCCGGGCCAGGCGAGGTCGCGGAGGGGGGAGTTGAGCGCGGGCATGGAGACGGCGAGGACGCCGGCGAGGTCGCCGGTGCCGCGGTCGCGGGCGGAGAGGACGTGGACGCAGGTGGCGGGCGGGCCGGCGCGGTAGTGCCAGCGGGAGAGGGAGGCGAGGTCGGCGGGGTCGCCGCGGGCGATGTCGATGAGGGCGTCGAGGGGATCGGGGGCGGGCGCGGGGCGGTGGTCGATGCGGGGCGGGGCGCTGAGTGAGAAGGTCGCGACGAGGGAGGGGGCGAGGGGGCCGGCGAGGTCGTCGTGGGCGGCGGCGGCGATGAGGCGGACGCCCGTGCGGGCGGCCCAGCGCGAGGCGGTGCGGGCGAGGGAGCGGGCGGTGGTGCGGTCGAGGGTCGAAGCGAACTCGTCGGCGAGGAGGGTGATGGGACGGCTGCCGCGGCGACGGCGGCGGAGGGCCTCGTCCATGGCGAGCGCGAGGGCGAGGCGGGCTCGCTGGCCTTCGGAGAGGTCGCACGCGCGGGTGAGAAGGACGGCGGCTTCGGCGAGGCCGGCCGCGGCGAGGAGGCGCATGAAGCGGGTGAGGGGAGAGGGGGAGAGGTCGGCGACGCGAGTGGTGACGTGGGCGAGGGGGTGGGCGGCGGAGACGGTGATGGCGGCGTCGCCGAGACGGGCGGCGAGGCGGCGCAGGGTCGTGGATTTGCCCGAGCCGCTGGGGCCGGTGAGGAGACAGGTGCGGCCGGGGGGGAGGTGGGCGTCGATCTGGTCGGCGGCGTCGGTGTGGAGGGCGGGGGTGGTGGGGAAGGGGAGGGGGAGGGAGAACATGGCGGCGGCGCGGAGGGTGCGGGGGGTGGGTGGCATGGGGGGAGCGGAGGTGTGCAGGTGAGCAGGTGTGGAGGTGAGGGGATGGGGGAGAGGGGGAGATTGGTGATTTGAGATTGGAGATCCGGGATTGGAGAGAAGGGAGGGAGGAGGGAGAGAGCACGGCCGGCCGGGGACAACCGGCCGTGGCACCCGGAGGAGGGGAGGGGGCTGGGGGACGGATGAGGCGGAGAGAAGAGGTAGAAGAAGGAGAGCACGGGCTGGAAGCCCGTGCCACGGGGAGAGGGGGGTCAGGCGACGGCGGGGGGGCGGGTTGGCCTCGGTTTTGTGCGTTGGGCGGCGCGGTGGGCTTCGCAGAGCGCGGCGGCGGCGTCGCGGTAGCGGCGGACGGCGGCGACGGACATGTTGAGGTCGGCCGCGGCTCGGCGGAGGGTTCGGCCGTGGAGGAAGCAGGCGGTGGCGACGCGGGCCATGGGGGGCGGCCAGGCGTCGCGCGAGGCGAGGACGAAGGCGAAGCAGGGGTCCTCGATGCGCCGGAGGATGCGGCGCAGGCGCGAGCGGATGGTGGCGGGGCGGAGGCCGGCGATGGCGGCGAGGGCGTTGATGGTGACGCCATCGTGGTAGACGCTGCGGAGGAGGGCGGCCTCGTCAGGGGGGAGGTAGTCGGCGCGGCCGGCGAGGGAGGCGGGCATCCGTCGCGGGCGTCGGCGGCGGAGGTCGAACAGGGCCGCGGCGTCGCCGGGATCGCCGGTGGCGGCGGCGGACTCGGAGTTGTGGGTGGCGATGCCGTGCTGCGGGATTGAGCGGGCGGGATGTCCGCCCCCGATCGGTCGTGCGTGTGCCATGCTCCGCATGGGAAGTCCCCCGTGTGCGATCGACTCGGGTTCGCCCCGCGGCGAACCAGTTGGCCGAGAGTTTCGCCGCGGGGTTGACAGAATGCAAGGAGAATGTACGGTATCGATGCAAAACAGCGCACAGGGACCGACGATGCGCGACGGGCGGCCCAAGATTGAGCGGGCGTTCTCCCCCAAAGCAGTGGGTGAGTTTGCGCCGTTTGACGCGAACGGGCCGCGGGTGGGGGAGATCGTGCGCCGGCGGCGGGGGGAGTTGGGGATGACGCTGCGGCGGCTGGCGGAGTTGGCGGGGTGTACGAAGGGGTACCTGTCGGAGATCGAGAACGGGAGGCGGGACAAGGCGCCGGGGGCGGGGCTGCTGGCGCAACTCGAGTCGGCGCTGGAACTTGAGCCGGGGACGCTGGCGGAGGCCGCGGCGTGGCGGGCGGCGCCGGCGTCGCTGCGGGAGAAGATCGCGGCGGCGGTGGAGGAGAAGAGCGGGCCACGGGCGGAGGTGCGGGCGGCGCTGATGCTGGCGGGGCCGGCGCGGGCGGGCGGGGGACGGTCGCTGGACGCGCTCTACCGGTCGGGCGTGCTGCGGACGCTGGCGGAGCGGGCGGACCCCGGCGGGGGCGCGGCGGTGGAGGCGGGCGGGGGAGGGGACAACATCGTGGTCCGGAGGGCGGCGTTTCGGCGAGGGGTGGCCGCGGGGGCGGGGCGGCGGGTGCCGATCATCAACGCCGTCGCGGCGGGGTACCCGGCGGAGTTCACCGACCTGGGGTACCCGGTGGGGGTGGCGGACGAGTACCTGGTGGTGCTGGAGGGGACGGGGATCGGGGCGGACCCGGATGCGTTCGCGGCGAGGGTGGTCGGGGACTCGATGGAGCCGGAGTACCGCGAGGGGGACATCGTGGTCTTCAGCCCGGCGCGGACGGTGCGCAGCGGGGACGACTGCTATGCGCGGCTCGCCCCCCGGGAGGATGGGGAAGAGGCGGGGGCGGGGAGCGAGGAGGGGGCGACGTTCAAGCGGGTGTTCTTCGAATGCGGGCCGAACGGGGAGGAGATGATCCGGCTGCAACCCCTGAACGAGCGGTACCCGGCGCGGGTGGTGGCGCGGGAGCAGGTGGCGGGGCTGTACGCGGCGGTGAGCGTGACGAGGGCCGTGGGGAGCCGCTAGCGAACGGCGGAGTTCGGCGAGTTTCGAGACAGGGGTAGGTTCAGAGGGGGGACGGTGGTACACTGCGGCGGCGGGGCGAGGGAGCGTCGGATCGCCCAGCAAGCCCGACTGAGTGAGGAGGTTCGAACGATGCGTACTGCGCTGCTCGCCGCGTGCATCCTGGCCCTGGCGACGCCGGCCCTGGCTCAAACGAACATCAGCGCGACGAACAAGTACTCGTGGTCCGAGAACTGCGGGTACATGAACTGGGCGGACGCCAACGGCGGGCTGCAGGGGGTGCGGATCAGCAACAACTTCATGTCGGGGTTCGTGTGGATGGAGAACGTGGGGTGGCTGAACCTGGGGGACGGCTCGCCGGAAGGGTGCGTGTACTCCAACCTGACGGGGGCGGACCACGGGGTGAACATCCACCCCAACGGCGACCTGTACGGCCTGGCGTGGGGGGAGAACATCGGGTGGGTGAACTTCAACACGGCGCCGACGCTGGCTCAGTACGGGAACCATGCCCGGCTGGACCGGGCGGCGGGGCGGCTGAGGGGGTACGCGTGGGGGGAGAACATCGGGTGGATCAACCTGGACGACAGCAACATCTTCGTGGAGACGACCTTCTGCCGCGGGGACTGGAACGGGGACGGGATGGTCAACTCGAACGACATCAGCGCGTTCCTGACGACGTGGCTGGAGAGCATCAACGGGGCGGCGTGCACGGCGGACATGGACGGCAACCAGGTCGTGAACTCCAATGACATCAGCGCGTTCCTCACGGTGTGGCTGAACGCCATCGCCGGCGGGTGCTGATCCCCCCCTGCCCCCCCCACCCCCCGCTCCTCCCCCACTGCCGCTCACCGCGGCCGGCGGCTTGCCGCGGCGGCGGGGAGCGGAGATGGGGGCGATGTCTGGCCGCGGGGGCAAGGGCGCGGTAGTCTGGCAAAGTCGAACTCGCGGGTGCGGGGCCGTCCTGCGTCCGCGTCTGCATCACCTGAACGAGGACTGAACGTGCAGCGTCACCCCTCCATCGCCGGCCTGGGTCTGATCTCCGCGTGCCTGCTGACCGCCTCGCCCGTGGTGGCGGCCCCGCCGGCGGAGCCCGTGCCGCCGCGGTACCCGGAAGGGGCGGAGGTCCCGCGGCACCTGACGGAGGAGGAGCGGGAGTGGGTGCGGCGGCACCCGATCACGGCGCCGGGGGCGGAGGAGGTGGGGCTGCGCGGGGTTGCGGGGGCGCCGGAGGGGCCGATCTGGTGCCCGCCGGAGTACGCGCCGATGGAGGGGATCCTGATCGCGTGGGAGGGGAGCGCGGCGTGGCTGCAGCTGCTGACGACGATCACGCGGGAGATCACGGCGGGGCGGCCTGGGGGCGGGGGGTACGGGGACGTGTGGGTGGTGGTGGACACGGCGTCGGAGCAGACGAGCGCGGCGGCCCAGTTGGCGGCGGGGGGCGCGGACATGAGCCGCGTGCGCTTCGTGGTGCGGACGACGGACACGATCTGGATCCGTGACTACGGCCCGCGGTACATCTACCAGGGGCAGGTGCGGGCGATCGTGAACCACACGTACAACCGGCCGCGTCCGGCGGACAACGCCTTCGCGCCGTATTACGGGACGGTGCGGCGGCACAACGTGTACAACATCCCGCTGGTTCACGGGGGCGGGAACTTCCACCTGGACGCGCTGGGCCGGGGGTACGCGACGGGGCTGATCGTCAACGAGAACCCGTCGCTGAGCGAGGGGCAGATCGTGGGGCTGTGGCAGGCGTTCCAGAACCTGGCGACGCACATCTTCACGCCGTACCCGTCGAGCGTGGACTCGACGCAGCACCTGGACATGTGGATGCAGGTGGCGGGGGACGACGTGGTGCTGGTGAGCGACTTCATCAGCAACGGGACGGCGGCGCAGAACGCGGCGCGGGACGCGGCGAACGCGGGGGCGGCGTACATGGCGGCCAACGGGTACACGGTTCACCGGCTGCCGGCGCGGAACATCGGCGGGACGCACTACACGTACACGAACGTGGTGATGTGCAACGGGGTGGTGCTGGTGCCGCAGTACTCGCAGGCGACGATGGTGCAGCACAACGCGGAGGCGCTGGCGACGTGGCAGGCCGCGCTGCCGGACTGGCGGATCGTGGGGATCAACTGCGACGCGATCGTGACCTCCGCGGGGGTGATGCACTGCATCGTCATGCACGTGCCGGCGCACCTGGGCGGGCAGAGCCCGACGGCGTTCCTCCGGACGCTCCGGGGCGGGGAGACGCTCACGCCGGGGTCGAACGTCTTCATCCGCTGGGGGGCGGACGACGATCGGGGGGTGACCTCGGTGCGGCTGCTGCTGAGCCACGACGGGGGCCAGACGTACGCGACGGAGATCGCCTCGGGGCTGGCGCACGGCGGCTCGTACACCTGGAACGTGCCCGACCGGTTCATCCGGCGCGCGAAGGTCCGCGTGGTGGTGGAGGACGCCGACGGGAACACGGGCTACGACGAGAGCCCGGAGACGTTCCGGATCGCGGGCTCGTGCACGGCGGACTGGAGCGGGGACGGCTCGGTCAACAGCAGCGACATCTCCGAGTTCCTGACCACGTGGCTGGAGAGCGTGGGCGCCGGGGACCTGGAGGGGGACTTCGACGGGGACATGGCGGTGAACTCGACGGACATCAGCGCGTTCCTGTCGTCGTGGCTGCACGCGGTGACCGGCGGCTGCTGATGGCGCCGCTCCGGAACACAGGCGTCATCAGACGGGGACGGCGATGTCGGTGAGGTTCTGCGCCTGCCACGCGCCGCCGACCTGCCACCAGTAGCGGAAGAGGTCGCCGTCTTCGTCGGCGCCGACGACGGAGATCGTGTCGCCGAAGGTGACGCCGGTGAGCGGGCCGTCGGGGACGGGGCCGTCGGGGACCTCGTCGGAGAGGGTGGTGACGAGCCAGCGGTCCTCGCCGAGGATGTTCTTCAGTTCCGGGGCCCACCAGTAGACGACGAGCCTGCCGTCCTCGTCGGCGGCGACGACGTTGAGCCCGCCCCAGGCGGTGACGTAGGAGGCGATGGAGTCGGGTCGGACGGCGGGGCCGTTGATCTCGCGGGTGAGGTTGTTGCTGGCCCAGTTCGGCCCGAAGAGGGGGACCCACCAGGTGACGGTCAGTTCGCCGCGGTCGTTGACGCCGGCGAGGTGGATGCCGCTCCAACTGGTGAGGTAGGCGGTCAGGCCGCCGACGATGGGGGGCGCGCCGGTCTTGGCGGTGAGGTTGTCCACGGACCAGGCGCTGAGGCCCGGGGCCCACCAGACGGTGAGGATGTTCCCCTGGGCGTCCAGGCCGGTGATGTTCTGGGCGTTCCAGGCGGTGACGTAACTGATGAGTTTGCCGGCGAAGGCGGGGGTGGAGAGGCCCTGGGGCCGGAGGTCGCGCTCGGAGAGGTTGACGGCGGTCCAGAGGAAATGGCCGCCGGAGTTCTCGCCGGTCTGGTGGTAGAGGATCATGTCGCCGTTGGCGGCGAGGCCGGCGACGGCGGCGATGCCGTCGATGGTGATGAAGGAGGTGGACTCCCCGGTGATGATCGGCGCGCCGGCGATCTCGGCGCCGAGGTTGCGCAGCGACCAGACGCCGCCGGGCTCGCGCCGGTAGAGGACCAGGCCCTGAGCGGAGCGGGCGGCGATGTAGGGCCGGCCGTCTTTGGGGTCGGTCCAGGTCATCGGGTCGCCCTCGATCTGCGGGCCGCCGGCGGTGCTGATCAGGTCGGTGACGGTCCAGGAGCCGTCGGCCTGCTGGACGTAGACGATGGGGCGGCCGTCGCGGTTGGCGACGGTGAGCGTGAGGAGGCCGTCGCTGGTGGCCGCGCCGTCGGGGACGGCGCCGGGGCCCGCGGCGTAGGGGTTGACCGGAACGTCGGGGTCGCCGCCGCCGACGGGGCCGAGGACGGTCAGGGCGTAGGGGCCGGAGGTCTCGCCGCCGCTGGACTCGACGAGGACGTAGTACGTCTGGCCCTGGACGACGTTGATCGAGAAGGTGGCCTCGGTGCCGCCGCCGGTGAGGACGCCGACGCCGAGCGGGGTCCGCGAGGGGCCGAAGACGACCATGCCGGGGACGAGGCTCCCCTGGGCGGTGGTGACGCTGATGACGGCCTCGCCGGTGCCCGCGGCGGTGAAGCGGAAGAGGTCGGTGTCGGCGGGGTGCTCGATGATGCCGGCGGCGGCGCCGTCGCCGGTGTCGGACTTGAGGGTGATGGGCGTGGCGGCGTCGAAGTCGCCGGCGTCGGCGTGGTCGTCGAGGTTGGTGGTGAGCTGGGCGAGTTTGGCGTCGGCCTTGACGTTGTACTGGCCGACGGTCACCTGCGTGACGTAACTGAGGTTGGTCGCCAGGTTGGTGAAGACGACGTGGTACTGGCCGGCGGGGACGCGCATCTGGTAGTTGCCCGCGGCGTCGGTGATGTAGGAGGCGACGACGGTGAAGAGGTCGCCCAGGGGCGTGACGTCCACGCGGACGTTGCCGAGGCCCTCGCCGATGTTGTAGAAGTCGTTGCCGTTGGCGTCGTCGTACACGACGCCGAGGATGTACTTGCCGGTCTGCGACGCCGGGGGGACGCCGAAGAGTTCGGTGTAGAAGTCGAAGTACGGCCCGATGTCGGTGAAGGCGAAGCCGGGGCCGAACTCGTCGTAGTGGAAGGTGGAGTCGAAGTTGGTGTGCAGGCTGAAGATGTTCTTGCGGTGGCCGACGGACTCGATCCAGGCGCGGTGGGCGTCGTCCACGGTCTGGTACCCGGCGGCGATATTCTCGCCGGCGGAGCCCAGGTAGCCCTGGGCGCGGGCGCGGTCGGTGGGGGTGAGCCCCTCGGGGGTGTTGTGGTCGAAGTAGTCGCGCTCGGCCATGTCGAGGCTGTGGGCGCGGGCGGCGATGGTCAGGGCGGGGTTGAGCGCCAGCGGCTCGGAGGGGACGAGGCGGTCGCGCTCGCCGCTGGTGAGGCCGGCGGTGAGGTCGATGCCGAGCCGGAGGCCCTCGGCCTGGGGATTGGCGCGGGCGCGGTTGACCAGTTCGAGCAGGTAGACCTCTTCCGCGGTCCAACTGAACGTGCTGAGCAGCACGCGGGGCTCGAGGCACTCAAGGCCGGTCCACGGGGTCATGGCGACCGCGCGGCGCGCGCGCATCATCCGACTGCGACGTCCCCTCGACATGGGCTACTCCGATCATCTCTGTTGGGCATTGGTCGAATCGACGGAATCCGACTCTGGATTCACGGACTCGCACCACATCCCCCCGCGCCGCGGCCCGGCCTGCGCGTGCAGGCGGCGTGGGCCACCAACAGATTATCGGACGATCATGGCCCGTCTCCACAAGAGTTGGATCATCCCGATCGGGTTTTTGTCCCCAGGTGGAGGCGGAGGAGTCGGCAAAAACTGCGCGATGCGGCCCCGGGGGCCTCGAAACGGGGTGCGGCGAGGGCGAGCCCTTCGACGGCGCCCCTGAGGGTGGCCCAGTGGCGGGCAGGGGAGAGGGCCGCGAGCCGGTGGGCCCACGCCCACCCCAGGAGCGTCCCCAGGATCCGGTGGAGACCGCGGCCGTGGCGGCGGGCGGTCCAGATCCAGTTCCGGGTCGCGATGCGGTGCCAGCGAACGGACTTGCGGGCGGCGGCGGGGCTGTCGTGCCAGACGGTCCAGTCGGGGTTGAAGTGGACGCCGCGGCCGAGAGCGAGGAGTTTCAGGGCGAGGTCCGTGTCGTTGCGGTAGAGGAAATAGCGGCCCTCGTACCCGCCGACGCGCTCCCAGTCGTCGCGACGGACGAGGTTGCAGCACCCCATGACGGGCCAGTGGTCGTCCCCTGAAGGACGGATGGAGGCGGCGAAGGACCACTCTGAGGCCCCCGTCTCGGGGTGGCGGGGGTGGAAGGTGACCGCGGCGAGGTCGGGGCGCTGGGCGAGGAGAGCGACGGCCTGGTCGAGGGCTTCGGGGTCGGGGCGGGCGTCGTCGTCCAGAATCAGGACGAGATCGTCACCAATGGACCGGACGCCGGCGTTGAAGGCGTCCACGCCGACGTTGGACTCGAAGCGTTTCACCCCGACATCAGGGTAGTGCTTGGCAACATGGTCAGGGGTGCCGTCGGTGGAAGCGTTGTCCACGACGAGGATGGAGTCGGGGGGAAGGGCGCAGGCGGTGGTGAGGTGGTCCAGCGTGCGGCGGAGGGCGGGCCAGCGGTTGTGGCTGAGGATGATGACGCCGAGGGAGGGGGCGTGAGGACCGGCTGGTGCGGAACGATCGGCGGGGGCGAGGCGCGGTGAGGGGGCGGCGCGCATCGGGGTGGTGCGCTTGCCGCGGAGGCCGATCCGGAGGGCCAGGAGGGAGCCGCGGAGCGTGACGCCCACGGCGCGGGCGAGTGTGGGGAGGCGGCGGGGGCGCCGGATGACGAATCCGCCGGGGGTGATGAGGACCATGATCCGGCCGGCGAACCAGGTCTTGGGGCGGCCGCGACCGGGGACGACGGCGACGTCGGCGGCGGGGCGGATGATGCGGCGGAGCAGGTCGCGCGGGCCGACGTCGGCGATGCGCTCGAAGGGGCCGGTGAGGCCCGCGGCGGCGAGTTGGCGGTCGAGTTCGGCCTCGTCGGCGTCGGAGAGGCCGAGGTTGGGGAAGATCTTGACGGTGGCCTTCGCGGCGTTGCGCCCGAGGAGGGGGGCGAGTTCGGCGGCCAGGTTCGTATAAGGAAGGAACGGGTCGAAGGTGATCTCGCCGGCTGGGGCGGGGCCGAGGATCTGGCCTCGTGCGGCCGCGGCGAGCCCCTTCAGGTGGAGGGCGGCGAGGTCGTCGCGGGCCATCATCGTCTGGCCGAGGGCGCGGGCGACCTCGCGGCCGGCCCGGAAGAGGCGGGCGACGCGGCCGAGGTTGAGGGCGTCCATGGCGCCGAAGCCGTTGCGGGCGACGTAGTAGCGCGGCAGGGTGGGGAAGCGGTCGAAGGTGGGGTGGAAGGCGACGGAGTCGGGGACGCCGGCGACGCGCCCGCCGGTGCGCTGGGCGAGGCGGATGAACCACTCGACGTCGTCGCCGTTGAGGAAGACGTCGGGGAAGAGGCCGGCGCGGCGGACGGCGTCGGCGCGGACGAGGGCGCTGCACGCGGCGACGTAGTCGCAGACGATCGGACCGGGGAGGCCGGCGACGCCGCGGGCGGCGGGGCCGAACTGGCCGGTGCGTCGGTCCACGCGCCCGCCGACCTCGAAGACGCGGCCATCGGGGAAGGGGAAGGCGATGGCGGAGCCGGCGGCGATGAGGCCGGGGTCGTTGTCGAGGGCGCGGAGGAGGGCGGTGAGTGTGGAGGGGAGGACGCGGGCGTCGGAGTCCACGAGCCAGAGGAAGTCAGGATTCCATGGTTTCCCCTCGTGCTCGAGCGAGCCGAGGGCGTGGGCCATTCCGGCGTTGAATCCGCCGGAGCCGCCGGTGTTGGCGTCGAGCCGGAGCATGTGGACGTCGAGGTCGTCAGGGACGGGGACGGCCTCAAGGGGGGGGTGTGAGGCGTTGTCCACGACGATGATGCGGAGGTCGAGGGCGGGGTTCTCCAGAGCGCCCGAAGTCTCCAGATTGCCCCCGGCAACACCCCCTGTTCTGGGGGCAAGAGTTCGAATGAGGAGGGCGAGGTCACCCAGGAGAAGTTCGAGGTCGCGGGGGCGATTGAAGCACGGGACGACGACGGCGACCTTGCGGCGGATCGCGGCCGCGGGTGCGCCGGAGGGCCCGAGGATCGCGAGGGTGGAGGCGTCCACCTCGATGCGAACCGGGGCTTTCCGGGGGCTGGCGACGGAGGAACTCACCTGAGACGAGTGTAGCCGCACCGGGTGAGGTGAACCCGGTGCAACCCCGACGCGTTGATCGACCGAGTTGGCGAGGTACGCTTGTACCAGCGCGGGGCTTGCCCACCACAAGAGCCCGCAGAGGAGCAGCGGATGATCGGGCGAACCAATCGAACCAGTGCGAGCGTCGCGGGGATGTCTGAGCGAGAGACGGGGCCGATGCTGGAAGCGCTGGAGAGCAGGATGCTGCTGGCGGGGGCGCCGTTCCCGGAGTTGTCGGACCTCGTGAACCCGAACAACACGGTGGTCCGGCTGGACACGAACTTCGGGGACATCTTCTTCGAGTTGTACGACGTGGCGGGGCCCAACGGCGCGCCGCCGGCGCCGAACACGGTGGAGAACTTCCTGGGGTACCTGCGGCGGGGGGACTACGACGAGACGTTCTTCCACCGCCTGGGGCTGGATCAGAACAACGATCCGTTCGTGCTCCAGGGGGGCGGGTTCCGGTTCATCGACGGCACGGGGGTCAGCCCCGTGCCGCAGCAGGCGCAGCTGCCCAACGAGTTCGACCCGGGGCGGAGCAACATCGTGCGTTCGATCGCGATGGCGAAGCTCGGCGGGCAGCCGGACTCGGCGACGAGCCAGTTCTTCATCAACCTCAAGAACAACACCTTCCTCGACACGCAGCCGGGCAGCGGCGGGTTCACGGTCTTCGGGCGCGTCGCCAACGACGCCTCGTGGGACATCGTGATGGAGATCCGGGATCTGCAGATCCGGAACTTCAACAACCTCGGCGGGGCGTTCGCCGAGGTGCCGGTGACGCCGGACTTCAACCCGGGCGTCGGGCCGACGGAGGCGACGCTGGTGACGATCCGGGACATGGAGGTCGTCAAGCCGGCGAACACGACGAACTACTACACGGTGCAGGTGTTCTACCCGGAGGGGTTCGCGGGCTCGACGATCAACGAGTTCCTGCCGCTGGCGAACACGACGGGCGAGACGCTGCACTACCAGGTGATCGCGCGGGCGGAGACGCCGCAGGGGACGGCGCAGAACGGCTTCACGTGGTTCCGCGACCGGGTGCTGGCGTCGGGGACGATCCCGGCGCACTCGCGGGGCGGGATCACGATCTCGCGCTTCGGCGAGGGCGGAGCGCCCAGCCCGGACGACCTGGTGCCGCAGGGCGTGCCGTACTCGCTGGAGGTGTGGGCGACGCGGACGATCACGGCGAACATCAGCCACTACGACTTCGGGACCTCGACGGGCGAGAGCTTCTCGGAGGGGCTGGCGACGACGTGGGCCTTCGGCGAGGGGCGCAAGGCCGGCGACGCGGTGCAGGACTTCCTGGTGTGGAGCAACCCCAACGAGGCGCCGGCGAACATCGCGGTGACGTTCTACTTCCAGAACCAGGCGCCGGTGACGGTGAACGTGACCACCGACATCTTCCGGCGCGGCGGGCTGGCGCTGGCGCAGCTGCCGCAGATCCCGAACAACTCGGTCTTCTCGATCATCCTGGAGTCGGACCAGCCGATCGTGGCGGCGCTGACGCACTTCGACCAGAGCGTCGCGACGGACCCGATGGGGTCGTCCACGCTGGGGATCCCCGGGAAGGGGTCGGCGTTCGGCATCCTGCCGAAGGCCAACGCCGGCGCGGGGGTGACGGACACGATCTCGGTGGTCAACCCCGGGACGGTCGCGGCGGTGGTGAACCTGACGCTGACGTTCGACGACGACACGGGGCTGCAGGACCTGGAGCGTTCGGCGGTGCTGATCCTGCCGGCGCAGAGCCGCGGGACGTTCGACCTGGGCACGATCGCGCAGCTGGCCGACGGCCGGCGGTACACGATCCGGTACCACACGAACTCGGGCGTGGAGGTGCACGCGGGGTGGCTGCACTCGCAGGGCTTCCCCGGGATCGCCAACGCGGACGCGATCAGCAACCCGTTCGCGTACAGCGCGTCCACGACGTGGCGGTTCGCGGAGGGGTTCATGGACCCGGCCCGCGCGGGGGTGGACGTCTTCGAGACGATCTCGGTGTACAACCCCAACTCGTTCTTCTTCACCGGCCAGAACTCGGCGGTGCTCGTGACGTTCAACTTCCGCTACGCCGACGGGCACACGGTGACGGAGACGCGGGAGGTCGGCGCCGGGCGGCGGCTGGACCTCGACCTGCACAACCTGCGGTCGATCCTCGACGAGGGGAACAACAACCAGCGCTTCTTCTACTCGATCGAGGTCGTGTCCGACCTGCCGATCATCGCGCAGATGTGGCACTTCGACCTGACGCTGGGGGACCGGCAGCCCAGCGGCGGGTTCGCCACGCTGGGGATGCCGGGGACGCTGGTGAGGCTGGACGCGCTGAACTCCTTCGGCGGTGGCGGCGGCAACATCTGACCGCGGCCCTCGCCGCCCGTCCCCCCCGCTTCCGCGGGGGGGAGTCAACCGGAACACCCACCATCACCATCAGCCCCGCGCCGGCGGGGCTGCTTTTTTGACCGTGCGCAGCAGGGACCGGGCCGGCGCGGCCAGGGGGCGGGGGAGGCGGTCGAGCGCGCCGTGGAGGGCGCGGGAGATGCGGAGGGCGGGCTTGCCCTCGAGTTCGGCGACGCGCTCGGCGAGGCGGGCGACCTCGGCGCGGGCCTCGTCGCGCTCCTGGACCAGGTCGCGGATCCAGGCGCGCATGTCGCGGATGGGGATGGCGTCGAGGTTCTCGTCGAGCCAGTTGGCGTCGGACCGGCGCAGGAGCGAGTTGGAGAGGGCGAGGAGGCGGTCGAAGTTGGCGAGGAAGAAGTCGCGGTGGCGGGCGACGATGTCGGCGTAGATCTCGTCGTGGCGGCGGACGGCGCGGTTGATCATGGTCTCGTGGCTGTGGCGCCGCCAGACGTAGATGGGCTTGCGGACGCGCAGGCCGCGCCAGGAGCGGCGGGCGAACTTGATCCACAGGTCCCAGTCCTCGTAGCCGATGGTCATGGACTCGGTGTAGCCGCCGACGGCCTGGAAGCGGTCGCGCCGGATCAGGGCGGTGGGGGCGTGGAGGTTGGTGATCAGGAGGAGGACGGGGTCCCAGTCGGGGACGGCCCAGACGCCGTGGCCGAGTTCGGCGAGGCGCTGCTGGCCGTAGACGTGGGAGACGTCGGCGTCGCGGCCCGCGGCACGCTCGGCCTCCAGGGCGGCGAGCATGTCGGCGACGGCGTCGGGCTCGAGGTAGTCGTCGGCGTCGAGGGGGAGGATGAACTCGGGGTCCCACCCGAGGCGGACGGCCTCGGCGACGGCGCGGTTGCGGGCGCCGGGAAGGCCGGTGTTCGTCTGGTGGAGGACGTGGACGCGGCCCTGGGCGCCGGGGAGGTCGAGGCAGGCGTCGCAGGCGGCGGGGGTCGTGCCGTCGGTGGAGCCGTCGTTCACGATGACGACCCGGACGTTTCCGGCCTTCTGGGCGAGGGCGGAGCGCACGGCGTCGGCCACGAAGCGGCCGTGGTTGAAGCAGGGGACAACGACCGCGATGCTCGGGGGGGGCTCAGGCAGTGGCGCCATGTCGGGGGCCCGTGGTGGGCGGGCGGAGTGAAGAGTCGGCGGGATGATAGGGTCGGGGCGGGGGGCGGGGCCGGATGAAAGGGCGCGTGCGAGGGGTCAGGGGAAGGGAGAGAGGGCGGGCGGCTGTACGCGGGGGGATCGAGGGGGGATACTTCCCGGTTCATGGATGCATCGGGGCAACTTGCGCGACGGTCCGGGCACTCCCGCAGCGGGGCGTTCTGGGTGTTTGCGCGGCGGATGCTGCGGCATCGGTGGATGCTGGCGGCGTCGCTCGTCTTCGCGTCGATCTCGGCGGGGGGGCTGGGGGCGGGGATCGTGGCGATGGCGCCGGTGCTGGACAACATCCTGGTGCTGCCGCAGGACCCGGCGGCGGGGGGGCTTGAGGGGGCGGAGGCGATGGGGAAGGACCTGCCGGTGCTGGCGCGGGAGTTGAACGCGCGGCTGGCGGGGTCGGCGGTGCTGGGCTGGGTGCAGATCCCGGAGTCGTGGATCGAGGGGCTGCCGCGGGGGCGGTTCCCGGCGGTGCTGTGGATCGTGGTGGGGCTGGGGGCGCTGACGGTGATCGGGGCGACGGCGAACTTCCTGCACCAGTACCTGGCGCTGACGGTGATCAGCCGGACGATCGCGAACATCCGGCGGGACGCGTTCCGGCGGGCGGTGCACCTGCCGCTGAAGACGGTGCTGCGGGCGGGGACGACGGACACGATCAGCCGGGTGGTGTACGACACGGCGACGCTGGGGAACGGGTTCAACGCGCTGCTGGGCAAGGCGGTGGCGCAGGCGACGAAGGGGCTGGCGGCGCTGGTGGTGGCGCTGGCGGTGAACTGGCGGCTGACGCTGGTGGCGCTGCCGGTGGCGTTCGTGATGTACCACGTGATCCGGAAACTGGGGAAGCGGATCCGCCGGGCGAGCCGGACGGCGCTGGAGGGGCAGGCGGGGCTGTACCAGACCGCGGCGGAGACGCTGGGGGGGCTGCGGGTGGTGAAGGTCTACACGAGCGAGCGGACGGAGGCGGGGCGGTTCCACCGGATCAACAAGCAGGTGGTGAGGCAGGAACTGCGGGTGCGGACGGCGCGGGCGCTGTCGAGCCCGCTGATCGAGATGCTGACGGTGTTCATCCTGGGGGCGCTGGCGCTGCTGGCGGCGAAGGCGATCATCGACGGGCGGCTGGACCCGCGGTCGTTCCTGGTGGTGTTCGGGTCGCTGGGGATCGCGGCGGCGTCGCTCAAGCCGCTGACGGGGTTCAGCAACGACATCCAGCAGGCGGCGGCGGCGGCGGACCGGATCGGGGTGCTGCTGGGGCTGGAGCCGGAGCCGGGGCATGGGCACCGGCTGCCGCGGCTGCCGCGGCACGGGCCGGGCGGGTCGGTGGTGTTCGAGAACGTGACGTTCACGTACCCGAGCGGGGAGGACGGGGACCGGCTGGCCGGGCCGGCGTCGAGCGCGGGCGCGGGGCCGGCGATCCGGGGGGTGTCGCTGACGGTGAAGCACGGGGAGACGGTGGCGTTCGTGGGGCCGAACGGGTCGGGGAAGACGACGCTGCTGAGCCTGGTGCCGCGGCTGTTCGACCCGGACCAGGGGCGGGTGCTGATCGACGGGCGGGACATCCGCGAGGTGTCGGTGCGGAGCCTGCGGCGGCAGATCGGGGTGGTGACGCAGGACACGGTGCTGTTCGCGGGGACGATCCGGTCGAACATCGCCTACGGGGACCCGCACGCCTCGGAGGAGCGGATCCGGGAGGCGGCGCGGCGAGCGCGCGCGGAGGAGTTCATCCTGGAGAAGCCCGGGGGGTACGACGCGGTGATCGGCGAGGGGGGCGCGGGCCTGAGCGGGGGCCAGAAGCAGCGGCTGGCGATCGCGCGGGCGGTGCTGCGGGACCCGGCGATCCTGATCCTGGACGAAGCGACGAGCATGATCGACGCCGACAGCGAGGCGAAGATCGCGGAGGCGCTGGCGGAGTTCGGGCGTGGGCGGACGTGCCTGATCGTGGCGCACCGGCTGAGCACGGTGATGGCCGCGGACCGGATCGTGGTGATGGCGGAGGGGAAGATCGTGGACGAGGGCCGGCACGAGGAGTTGCTGGGGCGGTGCGCGGTGTACCGGATGATCGCGCAGAACCAACTGGTGCGGGCGGATGGAACGACGGCGGCGGCGGTGGGCAACGGGGTGGGCAACGGGGCGGCGCGGCGCGGTGCGGGGAGCGGGCCGGCGGCCGCGGCGGGGGCGGCGGGCCCAGGGGCGGGGGCCTGAGGGCGGGGAGGAGCGACCAGCATGCACGAGACGTTGCCGGACGGGACGGTGATCGTGTCGCGGTGCGACTTCTGCCGCGCGGAGTTCGACGCGGAGCCGATGGTGGAGGGGCACCAGGGGAGCCTGATCTGCCTGAAATGCCTGAGCACGGCGTACACGGACGTGGTGCTGGCGGGGGGCGGGCGGGAACTGGCGGGGAGCAAGTGCACGATGTGCCTGGAGCACCGCGACCAGCCGCAGTGGGAGAGCCCGCTGCACCCGGAGGCGCACATCTGCCTGCGCTGCATGAAGCAGGCGGCGACGCGTCTGGAGAAGGATCCGGACGTCGGGTGGAGGCGGCCGGGCGCAGGAGACAGCGCGGCCGCGCGGTGAGCCGGGGCTCAAGAAACCGGTGCTACAGGTTCGGCTGGGGCGTCAGGCGGAGGTAGGGCTTGACCTTCCGGTAGCCCTTCGGGAAGGCCTTGTCGGCCTCGGCGTCGCTGACGGCGGGGACGATGATGCAGTCGTCGCCGTACTTCCAGTTGACGGGGGTGGCGACCTTGTAGTCGGCGGTGAGCTGGAGGGAGTCGAGGACGCGGAGGATCTCGTCGAAGTTGCGGCCGGTGCTGGCGGGGTAGGTGAGGGTGAGTTTGATCTTCTTGTCCGGGCCGATGATGAAGACGGAGCGGACGGTGAGGGTGTTGTCCGCGTTGGGGTGGATCATGCCGTAGAGGGTGGAGACCTTGCGGTCGGCGTCGGCCAGGAGGGGGAAGTTCAGCGCGACGCCCTGGGTCTCCTCGATGTCCTTCGACCAGGCGTGGTGGTCCTCAAGGGGATCGACGCTCAGGCCCAGGACGCGGACGTTGCGCTTGTCGAACTCGGCCTTGAGCCGGGCGACCTCGCCGAGTTCGGTGGTGCAGACGGGGGTGAAGTTCTTCGGGTGCGAGAAGAGGATGGCCCACTTGCCGTCGATGTACTCGTGGAAGTGGATGGGGCCGTGCGTGGAGTCCTGGACGAAGTCGGGGGCGGCGTCGCCGAGTTGGAGGCTCATGGGGTGACTCCTGGGAGGGGGTGAGAGGGGGGACCGGAGCGGGGGACGGCGGGGTCGCGGCCGCTCGACGGGGAAGAGTGTACCGCGGGGCGGGGGGCGAGGGGGAACAGCACACAACTGCACAGCACACAGCACACATCGCGCGGCACACGGCGGTTGGTGTGCGCGGGGGATGGGGGTGCCTCGCCCGGGTTCGGGTTTTCTCCGGGCAGTGGGGCGGGGCGGCGCGTGGGGGCGCGGCGGGGCTTATTGCACGGCGGCGGTGAGGTTCTCGAAGAGCCACTCCTGGTCGGGTCGCCAGTGCATCCGCAGGATCTCGCCGTTGGGGCCGGCGCCGAAGAGGCTCATGGAGTCCTGGCTGCCGGCGAAGCCGTCGAGGCGGCCGACGGGGCGGATGCTGCGGTCGGGGCGCTCGAGGTCGAGGTGGGTGAGCAGCCAGGTGTTGGTCTCGGGGACCCACCAGTAGATGCTGGTCTCGCCGCGGTCGTCGAGGCCGATGATGTTGAGGGCGCCCCAGCCGGTGACGAAACTGCTGACGCTCTCGGGGCGGAGTTGGACGAAGTCGTACTCCTGGGTGAGGTTGTTCTTGGCCCACTCGCCGCCGAAGCCGGGGACCCACCAGGTGACGACGGTGTCGCCGTTGGCGTCGGTGCCGGCGATGTGGATGGCGCCCCAGGGGGCGAGGAAGGGGGCGAGGCCGCCGACGAGGACGGGGGCGCCGGTGATGCGGCTGAGGTTCTCGGAGCGCCACTGGCCGTTGATCTCCGGGGCGGTCCAGACGGTCCAGATGTCGCCGTTCTCGTCGAGGCCCGCGATGTTGAGGCCGTCCCAGGAGGTGACGTAGGAGACAAGGCCGCCGTGGTAGGCGGGGGTGGGCAGGCCGTTGGGGCGGAGGTGCTCGGCGCTGAAGTTGACGTAGCGCCAGGCGGGGAGGCCGTCGTCGTTGGCGTCGTCGGTGCTGGTGTAGGCGACGACGTCGCCGACGCCGTCGATCCCGGCGAGGTAGGCGACGCCGGCGAGGGAGGTGAAGGTGGTGAGGCCGCGGACGATGGGGGTGGCGGGCGCGCCGGCGGCGGCGGCCTCGGCGGTGAGGTTGCGGACGAGCCACTGGCCGTTGGCCTGCTGGAGGATGAGGTACAGGCCGTCCTCGGCGACGCCGGCGTAGGCGACGCGCCCGGAGACGGGGTCGGTGAAGGTGACGGCGTCGGTGACGCGCGGGGCGTCGGCGGAGCCGGCGAGGTTGATGGCGGTCCAGCGGCCGGTGGCGGGGTCGCGCTGGAAGGCGAGGATCTCCTGGGCGAGGTTGATGGTGATGGCGGTGAGCGGGCTGCCGGGGGGCTCGGTGGCGCTCATGCGGTTGCCGGCGAGGGAGCGGACCGGGCCGCGGCCGATGGGGGTGAGGATGAACCCGAGGCCGTTGTCGAGGGTGCGGCCGATGATGACGCCCTCGTCGTTGATGGACGAGAGGCGGACGTGGCGGCTCTCGTCGAGGGTGGGCGGGTCGCCGGCGGTGACGGACTCGCGGGTGTCCATGACGACGCCCTCCTCGGGGTTGTAGAAGAAGCCGCGGGTGGCGCCGGTGGCGTCGGTGTAGCGGCCGACGATCCAGCCGGAGTCGTTCATGGAGTGAGGGAAGAAGTTGTTGCCGTCGCGGATGCGCTCGAGGACCTCCACGCGGCCGTCGCGGAGGAGGGCGGGGTAGATGAAGGTGTCCTCGCCGCGGACGCTGCCGACGATGACGCCGAACTCGTTGATGTCGTTGGCGCCGAAGCCGGGGACGGAGACCGTGCCGCCCTGGGGCGTCCAGATGAAGGAACTGAGGGCCTCGGGCTCGGTGCGGCCCACGACGGTGCGGGCCTCGTTCATCATGACGGCCGAGCCGTTGAAGAGGTGGGTGAGGACGCCGTCCTCGAAGAGCCAGGTGGAGTAGCGGTTGTCGGCGGTGATGCGCTCGACCAGGACGAGGCCCGAGTCGGTGATGTCCACGGCGCGGATGCGGGCGTAGGTGTCGCTGGGGCCGTTGTAGGTCCGGATGAGGTCCACGAGGCGGCGGCGGACGCCGTTCTCCCAGAGGAAGGGGTCGAAGCCCTCGAGGTCGCGCCCGCCGAGGACGACGCGGGAGCGGTTGATGTCGATGACGCGGTCGCCGGGGTTGAAGCCGCGGCTGGGGAGGAGGAAAAACTCGCCGCCGAGGAGGAGGAAGCCCTCGCCGCCGGCCTCGCCCCAGATGACGGGGCCGTCGGCGATGCCGGTGGGGAGCAGGTCGAGCATGGACGCGCCGGAGAAGACGTACATGCGGGCCCGCTCGCGCCCGTCGGGGCTGAGGTCCTGGGTGGAGGCGAAGAGGAAGTCGATCGCGCCGTCGCCGTTGACGTCGCCGGCGGGGGCGACGGCGACGCCGACGCGGTCGCCGACGACCAGGCCGATGCTGTGGGAGACGAACTCGCCGATCAGCCGGCCGCCGTCGCCGGAGATAACGGCGACGCGGGCGTCGGGGGTGGGCGAGGGCTCGCCGACGAGCAGGTCGGCCGTGCCGTCGGCGTCGGCGTCGCCGGCGAAGGCGATGGACGCGCCCAGCGAACCTCCGGGCTTGTTTCCGTTGACGGTGAACAGGGTCGTGCCGTCGGCGCCGGAGAAGACGGCGACGCGGCCGGCCCCGCCCGAGGCGGCGGGGGCGCCGACCGCGACGTCGGGGACGTTGTCGCCGCTCAGGTCGTACCCGCCGGCGACGGAAGCGCCGAAGCGCTCGCCCGCGGCGGCGCCGGTCAGGGTGCGCAGCAGCGCGCCCGTGCGGCCGGAGAAGATCAGCGCTGCGCCGGCGCCCGCGGCGGGGGCGCCGACGATCACGTCGTCTCGCCCGTCGTTGTCGACGTCACCGGCGCCGGAGACCGCGGAGCCGAGGCGGCCGCCCGCGGGGCCGCCGGTGAGGGTCTGCAGGAGGTGGCCGCCCGCGCCGGCGTAGATGTACGCCGCGCCCGCGCCGGGGGCGCCGACGACCAGGTCGTCCACGCCGTCGCCGCTGGCGTCGCCGGCCGCGGCGATCGCCTCGCCGAAGCGGCTGCCGGCGCTCGGGCCCTCCAGGGTGCGGATGACCGAGCCGTCGAGGCCGGAGTAGACGTAGACGCGGCCGACCTCGCCCGCGCCGCCGTTGAAGCGCGGGGAGCCGACGGCGATGTCGGCGTGGCCGTCGCCGTTGACGTCGCCCAGGCCGGCGACGGAAGCGCCGAACTCGGGGGCGCCGTCGCTGAAGGTGTAGAGGAGTTTGCCGGTGGCGCCGGAGTAGACCGCGGCGATGGCGCTGGAGGGGCCGCCGTCGGGGGCGACGCCGCCGGCGCCGACGATGACGTCGTCCACGCCGTCGCCGTTGACGTCGCCGGCGGGGGCGACGGCGGAGGCGATGGTGCGGGCGGCGGGGTCATCGCCGGAGGGGCGGAGGGTCATCAGCGGCGCGGCGGCGCCGAGGTAGTTCATCAGCGACGTGTAGGCGAAGGCGGTGAGGTGAACGCGCGGCTCGAGCGGTTCAAGCAGGACGGCGGGGGTCGCGGCGGTGGCGCGGGAGCGACGCTGCTGGCGCTGGTTGGCTCGCATCGGTGACTGCCTGCCTTTCGTGATCCGGCCCCGGTGTGCCGGGCGGCGTGGACCCACAGAAGAGCGACGTGGCGCAATCGGCCGCCCCGGGGTCACGGGCGGTCGTGCGTCGTCCCCCCCCACGTGCACACGGGGGACAGAGACAATCTACTTGCGCTGGGAGGGTCGGGCCATGCGCGCCGAGCGAAGGTGCGCTCATGCGCTCGGGAGGCCCGCGGAGAGCGGCCGGAATCCGGGCGCGAGGTCAGAGGACGCACATCTTTGATGCAATCCCTTTCACGCCGGCCCGATGCGTGAAGCCGCTCTGAGGCGCAGCGTCCGCGGCGCGCAGGGGAACGGACGGGCGTGCCGCGGGCTTTCCTGCCAGGGAAGGGCGCGGGGCCGGTCAGTCGCCGAAGGAGGTGTAGACGGCGCGGGCGGCGGCGATGAGGGGGTGGTCGAGCGGGATGGTCCGCTGGCGGCCGGCGGGGTAGGCGATGTCCACGTCGGTGAGGGCGCCGCAGGAGAGGGCGACCATGCGGTTGCGCGCGCCGGACTTGAGGAGGCGCATGGCGTGGTGGCCGAACTGGGTGGCCAGGACGCGGTCGGCGGCGACGGGGGTGCCGCCGCGCTGGATGTGGCCGAGGACGACGTAGCGGGCCTCGATCGGCTTGCCGCGGAGGGCGGTCATGGTCTCGATGGACTCGGCGACGAGTTTGCCGATCCCGCCGAGGCGGATGGGGTCGGGGGAGGTGGGGTCGATCCTGGCGACGACCTGCTCCCCGCCGCGGGGGCGGGCGCCCTCGGCGACGCAGATGATGGAGAACGACTTGCCGCGGCCGGCGCGGTCGAGGACGGCGTCGGCGACGCGCTCCATGTCGAAGGGGATCTCGGGGATGAGGATGATGTCGGCCCCGGAGGCGACGCCGGCGTGCAGCGCGATCCAGCCGGCGTTGCGGCCCATGACCTCGACGACCATGGCGCGGTGGTGGCTCGCGGCGGTGGTGTGGACGCGGTCGAGGGCCTCGGTGGCGATGGAGACGGCGGTGGTGAAGCCGAAGGTCAGGTCGGTGCCGAAGAGGTCGTTGTCGATGGTCTTGGGGATGCCGATGAAGTTGAGGTCCCCGGCCCCCTCGACGTTCAGCAGGGCCGCGGCGATGCTCATGGTGCCGTCGCCGCCGATGACGACCAGCGCGTCGAGGCCGCGGGCGCGGTAGTGCTCCAGGCAGCGGCGGGAGACGTCCACGGGGGCGGGGGCGCCGGGGACGCGGTGGTTGAAGGGGTCGGCCTTGTTGGAGGAGCCGAGGATGGTGCCGCCGACGGTGAGGATGTTGGAGACGTCGGAGGTGTGGAGGTAGGTGGCGCGGTTCTCGATCAGGCCGAGGAAGCCGTCGTAGAAGCCGACGACCTCGATGTCGTTGAAGCGGGCGTCCTTGGTGACGGCGCGGATGACCGCGTTGAGTCCGGGGCAGTCGCCGCCGCCGGTGAGGACGCCGATGCGCTTGATGTCGGGCTTGCCGGTGTTGTTGTTGCTGCTGCTGGCCGCCATGGGGCGATCCTAGGGAGAAAAGGCAGAACGCGGGGGAAGCGGGGCGAGCGGGGGAACGCGGGGAGGAGGGAGGGTTGATTGAGGATGTGCCGGGCGCATCGTGATGGGGGCATCGGATGTCGTGGCGGCGACCATCTACCTGCGTGATCGACGGCGCGATCGGACGAGCGGGCGGACGCGCCGCCGGGCTTGCGTCGCGGCGTGTTCGCACCGCCGCATCAGGTCCGGCGCCGCCGCGGTGAGGACTCCCGCCATCACCGCCAGCGCGACCGGCCAGACGATCGGCAGCGGCGCCATCCTGCCGCCCCCGAACGGCCCGGAGAGAGCCGGCGTGAGGGTGATGAGGGTGAGCAGGCAGATGGGGAGGGCGAGGTCGCGGGCCCTGCGGCGGGCGACCCGCCGCAGCACGCCGGCATCGCCGAGGCGCTCGGCGCAGGCGAGTTCGGCGACTTGCCGCGCCCGCTGGTCGTACGGAAGGAGGACCTCCTCGCCGCCCTCGAAGACCAGCCGCGCCGGCCACGCGCGCGGGTGGACCCGGCGCAGCTCGGTCCAGACGAGCTCCGTGTGGCGATGCTCCCGATCGATGGCGGTGACGCCGCGGCGCGTCATCCGCACGATCATCGCGCTGCGCCGCTGGCGGAAGATCGCAACAAGCGTGCGGACCGCGTACCCGGCCGTTGCGACCCACAGACCCGCCGCCGCGAGGCACATCAGTTCGACCCACAACCGGTGTGCCGAGGGCAAGACCGGGGAGGCCCGCCACAGCAGCAGCGAGGCCGCGACGAGAACGGTGGGCCCCAGCAGGAGCATGGCCACAAACGACGCCGCCAGGGCGACCGCCTCGCCGGCTGTTTGCGCGCGGTCCGGGGGCGGCACCCGCAGGTCCAGCGTCCCCAGCCGCCACGCCCGCCGGAGCGCCGCCCGGGCCGCGGCCGCGGCCGTCCGCCGCTCCCTGGCGGTGCGGAGCCTCAGGTAGACGGGCCGGCCGCGAAGCTGGCTGCGCTCCCCCTGCTCGTCGAACAGGGCGGCCTGATCCTTGTGGACGCGGACGTGGACCCACGGGATGACCGCGCCGGCGAGTTCCGGTGGGACGCCGCGGCGATGCTCGACCTGGAGGCCGGCGAGGCGGACCCTGGCGTGGCAGACCAGCGGCCATCCACTCGGCCGCCACTTGGCCCGCTGATCGGGATGGACCGCCGCATCTGCACCTGACATCCGGCCCAGTGTAACGAGGCGGGGAAGCACGCCCGTGCTGTGGCAGGCCCCCGGAGATCCGGGTCGGTCCTTCGCCTCAGGCACGTGATGGTCCGGCCCCTCGCGCCGGCCGCGCAGCCCCCTGCGCACGAGAGCGGGCATACCCTTCGAACGCCTGAATCACCTCGGCCCGGACGAGATGCGCCGTACCCGGTTCCGACAAGACGACGCACCAGGGAGTGTCGTCATGGCGGGGGTTCTGCTGGTCGTCGCGGGGTTGTTCGAGGTCGCCTGGGCGGTGGGGCTCAAGTACACGCAGGGGTTCACCAGGTTCTGGCCGAGCGTGCTCACAATCGCGGCCATCGCGATCAGCATGTACCTGCTGTCGGTGGCGGCCCGGACTCTTCCCATCGGCACGGCGTACGCCGTCTGGGTCGGCATCGGGGCCGCGGGCACGGCGGTTCTGGGCGTCGCCCTCTTCGGGGAGTCGATCAACGCGGGCCGGCTGCTGTGCCTCGGGCTGCTGATCGTCGCGATCATCGGGCTGAAGCTGACCGCCGGGGCGGAGTGACCGCGCCGGCGATGCGGGCGGGGCCGGGGCTCCGCAACAGGCCCAACCGAGCCGAAGGAAATCCGCCGGCGGGCTGATCGTTCCTGTTCTGAGGGGCGCACCCGTCGCGCCCGGGGGCGTTCTGCGCCCGGTCCGCGGGCCCTGCCCGAACCAACAGGCCCCCAACCCGGTACGATGACAGCAATGGCCGACGGAGCGGCGACACCCATGGAGCGCTTGGATGCCCCCGCGGCCGCGGCTCCCGATACCGGGCGACCGGGCGCGGGGCACCGGCAGGCGCCGCCGGCGACGGAGGCCGACGCCCAGCTCTACCTCCACCCGCAGACCCTGGCGAGGCTCGGGACGCTCGAACTGCGGGCGAAGATGATCGTCGAGGGGGTGATGAGCGGGCAGCACCGCTCGCCGTACCACGGCTTCAGCGTGGAGTTCGCGCAGCACCGGCCGTACGTCGCCGGGGACGACATCCGGCACCTGGACTGGAAGGTCTTCGGGCGCAGCGACAAACTGCACCTGAAGCAGTACCAGCAGGAGACGAACCTGGACCTGATGGTCCTGGTGGACTCCTCGGGGTCGATGAACTTCGGGAGCCGGTCGTTCGCGGACGCCTCGGGGCGGGGGAAGGCGACGAGCCCCGGGGGGCGGAGCAACTGGACGAAGTTCGATCACGCGACGGCGCTGGCGGCGGCGCTGTCGTACATGGCCCTGCGGCAGGGGGACCGGGCGGGGCTGACGGTCTTCGCGGACGAGGTGCGGTCGCTGGTGAAGCGGTCGAGCGCCCAGGGGCAGTGGCGGCAGATCGTGGGGGCGCTCTCGACGCACCCGGTGGACCGGCCGACGAACCTGGGGCGCGTGGTGGACCAGGTGCTGGGGAAACTGAACAACCGCTGCCTGATCGCGCTGATCAGCGACCTGTACATCGACCCGGAGGAGTTCCGCACCGCGCTGGCCCGCATCCGGCACCGGCGGCACGACCTGATCGTCTTCCAGGTGATGGACCGGGCGGAGCGCGAGTTCGACCTCTCGGAGACGGCGCCGTTCGAGGGGCTGGAGGGGGAGCCGCGGCTGAAGATCAACCCCCGGGCGATCCGCAAGGCGTACCTGCAGGCGTTGGAGGAGCACCTGGACGCGATCGAGAAGATCACCCGCGGCTTCGGGTTCGACTACCAGCCCATCAGCACGCACGACTGGCTCGGCCCGCCGATCGCGGCGTTCATGGCGAGGCGGTCGGCGGGGATCAAGCGGGGGAAACTGGGATAAGGGAGGGCACGGAGAACACGGAGAGGTCACAGGGGGGAATCACGTCAGGATTGGACAGGCCAAGGCAGAGGCGCAGGGCAACGCACACTTGATCAGGATGACGCCGAAGAACCCGCACGCCGCGACTCCGGGCTCCGTTCCCGTCGCTTGCCAGTTCCTGTTCCCGCGTTTCTCTCTCCGTGATCTCCGTGTCATCGGTGGTGAAACTTCGTTCTCCGTCCCTGAGTCAAGGGAGCACGTCCAGTGACCTTCCTTCACCTGGGGCTCGCGATAGCCGGTGCGGCGTGCGTGGCGATCCCGATCGCCATTCACCTGCTCATGCGCCGGCGGCGCAAGCCCATCATGTGGGGGGCGATGCGGTTCCTCGTCGAGGCGTACCGGCGGCAGCGGCGGCGGCTGATGCTGGAGCAGTGGCTGCTGCTGGCGACGCGGTGCCTGCTGGTGCTGCTGCTGGGGCTGGCGATCGCGCGGCCGATGCTCGCGGGGTCGGGGCGGGCCGCGGGGGGGCGGACGGTCTACCTGCTGATCGACAACGGGCTCGCCTCCACCGCCGCCGGCGCGGACGCGAGCGCCGCGCTGGCCCGCCACAAGGCCGCGGCCGATCGGATCCTGTCGATGCTCGTCTCCGGCCAGGGCGGGGGCGACGCGGGGGACCGCGCCGCGCTGATCACCATGGGCGGGCCGTCGGAGGGGGTCGTGGTCCCGCCGTCGGGGGACATCGACGCCGTCCGGCGGCTCGTCGCGGCGGTGACGCCCACCGACTCGCGGACGGACATCAACGGCTCGATCGCGCTGGCCGCGTCGGCGATCGAGTCCGACCGCGGGGAAGGGGGCGACGGAACGCGGGATCGGCGGACCATCGTCGTCGTGCTCAGCGATTTTCTTGAGGGGTCGGCGGAGACGGACTCGGCCCTGGCGCGCCTCCCCGAGGGCGTGACGCTGCTGGCGAGCCGACCGCTGGAGGCCGGCGCGGCGTCGCTGGAGAACGTCGCGATCACCGGGCTGGAGCCGCTGCGGTCGCTGGTCGTCGCGGGGGGCGGGGAGGGGGCCGGCGGAGCGGGCGGCGCCGGGGAGCAGGTGCGGGTGTCGGTGCGGCGCAGCGGCGCGGCGGTGGCGCAGCCGGGCGTGGCGGCCGTCCGCGTGCGGGTGATGCGCCCCGGCGAGGAGCCGGGGGCGATCGGCGCCGGCGCGGCGGGGAACGTCGGGCGCGGGGTGGTCCGGTTTGAGCCGGGGCAGGAGGAGGGGTCCACCGTCGTTCCGGTGACGATCGCCGCGAGCGCGGGCTCGGGCGTGACGCTCGCGATCCTGGAGGCGGAGACGGACGCGGACGCGATCGCCGCGGACAACCGCTGGCGGCGGCCGGTGGAGGTGCGGCAGGCGCTGCGCGTGGGCGTGGTCGCCCTGCGGCGGTTCGGGGAGATGGGGCGTGTGGACCAACTCTCGCCGGCGGAGTGGCTGCGGCTGGCGCTGCGGCCGACGGGGCCTGCCGGCGCACTGGATGATTCCGGCGAGATCGAGGTGCACGAGATCGAGCCGGGGGCGCTGGACCCGGGGAGGCTGGCGCGGCTGGATGCGCTCTTCCTGCCGCGGCCGGACCTGTTGAACGACGAGATGTGGCGGCGGGTCCGCGCCTTCGCCGACGGCGGCGGGCTTGTGGTCGTCACGCCCCCGGCGGAGGCGACGGTGCACGTCTGGGCGGACGCGATGGTCCGCGAACTGGGCCTGCCGTGGACGCTGGCGCGCGAGGCGACGGTGTACGGCCAGGGCGAGGATGGGGCGGCGGCGCAGGGGGCGCGGATCGCGCCGCCGACGCCCGCGGCGCAGGTGGGCGGGGGCGCGGGCGGAAGCGACGTGCTCGCGCTGCTGCGGCCGGAACTGGAGGACCTCACGCGTCCGGTGACGGTCTTCCGCGCGCTGGCGATGCAGTTCGGCGAGGCCGGGTCGGGGGCCGCGGCGTCCGAACGGCTGCTGACGCTGGAGGACGGCACCGTCCTGCTCTGGGCCGGCGAGGCGGGGCAGGCGCAGGCGGCCGACGCGGGGGCCGAGGCGAACGCCGGCGCGGCGCCGGCGGGGCGCGGCCTGGTCGTCTACCTCGGCGCAGCGCTGGACCTGTCGTGGACCGACCTGCCGGCGCGGCCGCTGATGGTGCCGCTGGTGCAGGAACTCGTGCGGCAGGGAGTGGGGCGAGCGCGCGGGTCGTGGTGGGGCGTGGCGGGGCGCACGATCGCGGTGCCGCGGCGGACGGTGGAACTGCTCAAGGTTGAGGAGCGTGGCGGCTCGCGCGAGACGGCCGCGCCGTCGGTGGTGCGCGTGGACCCGTCCGGCGTCACCGCCGAGCCGGTCCGGCACGCGGGAGCGTGGCGGGCCGTGGACGATCGGGGCGGCGTCCGCGGGGTCGTCGCGGTCAACGCGGACCCGCGCGGCGGGCTCGTGGGGGCGCAGCCCGCGGAGAACGTCGAGCGGTGGCTCCGGGCCGCGGCGGGGGATGAGGTCGTCTGGATCGACGCCGGCGCGGTCGCCGCGCCCGAGGCGGCGACGGCTGGCGGCGACGATGGGCCGTCGGCCCTGACGGCCGCGCTCGCCGGGGACCGGCATGGCCCGCCGATCTCGCTGCCGCTGCTGCTCGCGGCGGCGGCGGTCGCCGTTGCTGAACTGGGGCTGGCGCGCTGGGCGAGCCACGCGGACGCGGGCCCGACGGCGGGCGTGGCGGGGGTGAGCGCATGAGCGGCGTGATCGAATGGCTGCTGGATCTGAAGACGCTGCGCTTCGGCCAGGAGGGGGTGCAGTTCGGCTTCGAGCGGGCGATCCCCGGGTGGGGATGGGCGCTGGTGGTGCTCGGCGCGGCGGCGCTGGCGTGGTGGAGTTACCGGCGGCTGGAGGGGAGCCGGACGTGGCGGGGGGTGCTGGGGGTGCTGCGGGCGGCGCTGCTGATCGTGGTGGTGGTGCTCATCGCGGGGCCGCGGCTGATCAAGTCCAACGAGATGGAGGAGCGGGACTGGGTCCTGGTCCTCGCGGACCGGTCGGCGTCGATGACGATCCGGGACGCCCCCGGCGCCGGCGATGGCGCTGCGGCGCGGATGACGCGCGAGGAGCAGTTGCGGCGAGCGCTGGAGGCCAGCCGCGAGGTGTGGGAGTCGCTGGCGGCGGAGCGGGTGGTGGTGTGGCTGGGCTTCGACGGCGGCGCGTACGAACTGGCGCGGGGGAGCGACGAGCAGGGCGCGATTGAACTCGGCGAGGCCGCGGGGCGGCGCACCGCCATCGGGCGCGCCCTGGAGCAGGGCCTCCGCCGCGCGGCGGCGCGGCCGCTGGCGGGCGTCGTGCTGCTGAGCGACGGGCGCAGCATCGACGAGCCGAGCCGGGCGGCGCTGCGCCGGCTCCAGGCCGAGAAGATCCCGGTCTTCACCGTTCCCCTGGGGAGCGACGAGCCGGTGCGCGACATCGGCATCCGCGGCGTCGAGGGCCCGCGCGTCGCGTTCACCAACGACCTCGTCCCCGTCGAGGTCGAACTGGAGACCATCGGCGACGGCGCGGGCGAGGGGGGCTGGGGCACGGTGCAGCTCATCGACCTGGGCACCGGGCTGGTCCTGGACGAGCGCGACATCGACGCGGCCGCGGGTGATGCCGGCGGCGACGGCACGCGCACCATCACGCTCACGGCCAAGCCGAAGGGGCCGGACGAGGGCGGCGCCGACGGCGCGGCCCGCTGGGGCGTCCGCGTCCGCCCCGCCGGCCCGGACCTGGTCGCGGAGAACAACGAGGCGGAGTTCTCGCTGGAACTGGAGAGCCGGCCGCTGCGCGTCGCCTACTTCGACGGCTACCCGCGCTGGGAGGGGCGGTACTTGAAGTGGCTGCTGCTGCGCGAGCAGAGCATCCGCTCCGCGTCGCTGATCCTCTCCGAGGGGAAGCGGTTCGTGCAGGAGGGGGAGATCATCATCGGGGCGCTCCCCGCGTCGCCGGAGGAGTGGAAGCAGTTCGACGTGATCGTCATGGGGGACGTCCGCCCGCAGATGTTCACCGATGAGCAGTTGCGGCACCTGCGCGAGCACGTCGGCGCGGGCGGGGCGGGGCTGCTGTGGATCGGGGGCGAGGCGTGGACCCCTGGGGGGTGGGGCAACACACCGCTGGCCGACCTGCTGCCGATGGCCCTCAGCGCCGGGCCCGGCGGCATGGCGACGGCGGGGACGACCGTCCGCGCCTGGGGCGAGGCGGTGCTGGTGCGCCCGACGGCCGCGGCGGAGCGGTACGGCGTGCTGCGCCTTGCGGACCAGCCGGAGAGCGAGGGGGGCGGCGTGGGCGCGTGGTGGCCGCGGGCGCTGACGGACCCGCAGGCGGGCTGGTCGCTGCTGCGCTGGGCGCAGCGGATCGACCCGCGGACGCTCAAGCCGACGGCGGAGGTTCTGGCCGAGGCGGTGACGGCCTCGGGGAGCGACCGCTCGCCGCTGGTGATCTCCATGCGTTTCGGGGCGGGTCGCGTGCTGTACGTCGGGACGGACGAGATCTGGCGCTGGCGGTACGGGCGCGGTGAGTTCCTGCCGGAGCGCTTCTGGCTGCAGATGATCCGCCTGCTGGGACGCGAGAGCCTGGCCCGTTCGGGCAAGACGGCGACGCTGGTCGCCACGCCGCGGCGGGTCGAGGTGGACCAGCCCGTGCGCATCGCCGTCGAACTGCTCGACCAGCGCCTGGTGGACGCCGCGCCGACGTCGCTACGCGTCCGGCTGGTCCGCACCGGCCCCGCCGGCGACCGCACCGGCGTCGCGGCCGATCCCAACGCCACCCCCGTCGAGATCGTCCTGGCCCCTGAGGGAGGGGTGCTCGACACCCGCGCCGGCTCCCGCATCTTCAGCGCGACCTGGATCGGCGCCGAGAGCGGCCACTACCGGATCGACGCGGTGGACCCGCTGCTCGTCGGCGAGCGTCTGGAGGCGGAGGTGGACGTCTGGCTCGCGGAGGATGAACTCCGCCAGCCGCAGACGGATCACGCCTTCCTTGCCGAACTCAGCGAGGCCACCGGCGGCGCGGTCGTCCCCCCGGCGCAACTCTCCTCGCTCCCGGACCTGCTGCCGAACCGGCGCGTGCGGCTGCTGGGCACGCCGGAGCAGGAGACGCTCTGGGACACCCCGCTGGCGCTGATCCTCGTCATGCTCCTGCTCACGGCGGAGTGGATCGGGCGACGGATCATCAGGCTTGTGTAAGGCTTGGCCGCGCGGGCCCCTGATTTCGGCCCCGGCGGGAAACCGCGAGGGGCGCTCGGGCGTTGTTTTGGATGAGGAGTGGAATGAGGGGGGCCTGAGGACATGATCCTTCACGGGAGGAACGAGAGGGGAACAGTTCGGGGAGGGGAGCGCGGGCCGGCCACCGCGGCGGGCCGATAGAACAAGGACCAGACCGGCGCGAGACGAGCGACACGAAAGGCCCGGTGCAGAGAACCCATGCCGACGCACCCCGACCAGTCCCGGCCCGGCGAGCCCCCACTCACCCCTCCCGCTTCCGCCGCCCCCCAGGCCGGATCGAAGCCCGAGGCGATCGCGCAGGTCGTCCGCTCGCTGACGCGTCTTCGCGCCCGCGTCCGCGCCCTGCTGCTGGCGCAGCGCGTGCTGCTGGTGCTGGCGGTCGCGCTGGGGGCGGTCATCGCCATCGGCGCGGCGGACTACGTGCTGCGCACCCCCGCGTGGTTCCGCGCGGCGATCTGGGCCGTCGGGCTGAGCGTGCTGGCGTGGGCGGTCGTCAACGTCATCGGGCCCGCCTTCCGCTTCCGGCCGCCGCTGTCGGAGATCGCGCTGCGCGTGGAGCGCGGCCCCGCGGGTGAGCGGGCGGGGCTGCGCGGCGTGCTGACCGCCGGCGTCGAACTCGCCGCGGCCAGGGAGCGCGGCGACCTCGGCGGCGCCTCGGCCCGCCTCGCCGAGCCGGTCATCGCGGCGGCCGCGCGGGGCTACTCGCAGGTTCGCGCCCGCGACGTCCTCAGCGGCGCCCGCGCGGGGCGCAGCGCGGCGTGCTTCGGCGCCGCCGCGGCGATGCTCGCGATCCTGCTGGTTCTCGCCCCCGCGCTGGTGGGCATCGGCGCGGCCCGCGTCCTCATGCCCTGGTCCGACGCGCAGTGGCCCAAACGCACCGCCGTCGCCGACGCCACCGGCGCGGCCGTGCATCCGCTCGGCGAGGCGCTGGCGCTGCGGGCCGTGGTGGCCCGTCGCGGCGGCGAGCCCCAGGCCGCGGCCGCGAGCCGCGTCCGGGGGATGTACCGGCTCATCGACGAGCAGGGGCGAGCCGGGCCCGTCAAGACCGTCCTGCTCACCGCCCAGGACCGTGCGGCCGACATGCCCGCGCGCGACAGCGCCGACCCCGGCGCACCGGCCCGCGGCATGCTCTTCGAACGGCTCATCGAGCCCGCCGTCCTCACCGCCGGCGGCGAGCGCCGCGAGGGGACGCTCGAGTACTGGTTCGAGACCGAGGACGACCGGACGCCCGTCGCCTCCGTCCGCCTCGTGAACCCGCCGGCGGTGCTCGCGGCCCGCGCGGAGGTCACGCCCCCGGCCTACGCCGCGAGCACGCACGCGAGCGGCGCGGGATCGGACGAGCCCCGCTCCCTCGACCTCGGCCCCGGCAGCGACGAGCGGGCCGCGCCCCCGGCGATGCTCGCCGGCTCGCGCATCCGCCTGAACCTGATCCTCAACAAGCCCGTCCCGGCGCCTCCCGCGGCCGACGAGAACGCCGCGGCGCGACGCGCGTGGCTCGCCGCGACGCTGGGGGAGGACGTCGCCAAACTCGCGGACGAGCGGGCCGTCTGGACGAGTTTCGAAGGGGAGTTGTGGACGCTCGAGTGGGTGCTGCGCGAGACGGCCCGCCTGCCCGTGCGCGTCACCGACGAGTTCGGCATCGCCTCCGTGGAGGAGTCGGTCTACCGCTTCGAGGCCGTCGCCGACGCCGCGCCGACCGTGACCGTCACCGAGCCGGAGTCGGACCGCACGGTGTTGCCCACCGCGTCGATCAACGTCCGCGGCGAGGGGCGCGACGACGTCGCGCTCGCCTTCGTCGCGCTGGAGCGGCGCCGCGCGACGCGCCCCGCCGGCTCCGAGGGCGCCCCGGCCGAGCCGACGGAGGAGTGGGCGGCGATCACGCGCACCGATGCGGCGGCGGCCGGCGACGGCGCCGCGCCGGCGGCAGCGCGGCAGATGACCGTCGCGGCGCGCGTCGATCTGTCGGAGTTGAACCTCAAGCCCGGCGACGAGTTGTGGCTCAGCGCCGTCGCCGGCGACCGCTTCGAACTCGACGGCGAGCGCCACGAGCCCTCGAGGTCGGGCGTGCGCCGGCTGGTGATCATCAGCGAGGAGGAGTTCGCCGCGCAGGTGCTGGCGGAACTCGGGAGCCTCCGCCGCGCCGCCGTCCGGCTCGACGAGGAGCAGCAGCGGCTCGCGCGTTCGATCGCCCCCGGCCGCGAACTCGCCGAGGGGGACGCCGAGAACGCCCGTCGCGGCCAGGCCGCGATCACCGAGCGGCTCGCCCGCGAGCGCGAGGCCCTCGATCGCCTGCGGCGCCGCATGCAGGACAACCGATTCGAGGACAGCGAACTGGACGCGCTGGTCTCGCGCGCGGGGGAGTTGCTGGAGGAGGCGGGGCGGCGATCCGTCGAGGCCTCGGGCGCGGTGGAGCAGGTCGCGCGCGCCGAGGAGTCGGGCGACGGGGCGACCGAGCAGCAGCGCAGCGCGGCCGCGGCGAAGCAGAACGAGGTCCGCGACGCCCTGGAGGACCTGGCCGACCTGCTCGACCAGGGGCAGGACACCTGGGCGCTGCGCCGGTCCATCGAACGAGCCCTGCAGGACCAGCGGGCCCTGCGCGACCGCACGGCCGCCGCCGCCGCCAGGACCGCCGGCAAGGGCGCTTCCGAACTCTCCCCGCAGGAGCGCGCCGCGCTGGAGCAGATCGCCTCCGAGCAGGAGGACCTCGCGCACCGCACGGACGAGGCCCTGCAGCGCATGCAGGAGCGGCTGGAGGATCTGAAGCGGAACGACCCGGCCGCGGCCAGGGCCGTGGAGCAGGCCGCGGAGCGTGGCCGCCAGCGGCAGGTCCCCACGAGGATGCAGGAGGCCGCGGAGCAGGCCCGGCAGAACCAGGGCAACAGCGCCGTCTCGCAGCAGGACAGCGCGATCCAGGCCCTTGAAGAGATGCTCGAGGCCTTCGACCAGGCGGGCGCCTCGCAGGATGAGGAGTTGCGGCGCCTGCTGGCCACGCTCATCCAGACGCTCGAGCAGCTCGTCAAGGACCAGGCGGCGCAGATCGGGGCGCTGGAGCGCGCCGAGGCCGACCGGGCCTACGCGCCGCTGGTGGACCCGATGATCGCGCTCAACCGCAACACCCTCGCCGCGCTCGACGAGGCCAACGCCGGGCCGCAGGACCTGGCCACCGTCGCGGAACTGATCGACCGCGCCGCCGACGCCCAGGGGAGCGCCATCGCCGCCCTCCGCGCCGACCCCGTCGAGCACGAGACGGTCCATACGCACGAGCAGACGAGCCTCGACCGCCTCACTGAAGCGCTCGAGGAGGCCAAGCGCATCGACGAACAGGCCGCCGAACGCGAGGCGGAACGGAAGGCCGCGGCGCTGAAGAAGGCCTACCGCGAGGCCCTCGCCGAGCAGGTCGCCATCGAGGCGGAATCGTCCGCGCTCTCCGGGCAGGAGCCGACGCGCCGCACCCGCGCCCTGGCCCGCCAGCTCGCCCAGCGGCAGACGGACCTCAAGGACGCCCTCGCCGACCTGCGGGCGCAGACGCGGGAACTCACCGACACGGTGGTCTTCTCGTACGCCCACGACCGGCTCGAGCGGCTGATGACCGACGCCGCGGCGACCCTCGGAACAGGGACGGCCGACGCGATGGTCGTCGCCCGCCAGCGCAGCGCCATCCGCATCCTGCAGTCGCTCATCGAGGCCCTGGACAATCGGCGCCAGCGCGACGACGACTTCCGCGACAGCCCGGACGCCGGCAGCGGGAGCGGAGGCGGCTCCGGCTCGACGCCGATGATCCCGCCGCTGGCCGAGGTGCGGCTGCTGCGCGCCATGCAGATCGAGGCGGCGGAGATGACCCGGCTGGCCGGCGAGGTCGGCGACGCCGCGGCCGTGGCCGAGGCCTCCACCCTCCAGTCCGAACTCGCCGAGCGGGCCGCGGCGCTGCTGGAGGCGATGATGGCGCAGCAGCAACAGCAACAACAGCAGCAGCAGCAACCCCCCGCGCCGCAGCAGCCGCGGGGAGAGCGGGAGGACGAGCGATGACCGCACGCATCCGCTTCACGAAGGAGCCCGCGATGCCGCGCAGCATGAGGATGACCATCCGCGCCGCGGCGGGCGCGATCGCGCTGCTCGCCGGCGCGGCCGCTCAGGCTTCGGCCCCGCCCGAGCAACCCCCCGCGCCGCCGCCGACGACGCCCCCGGCGCAGCAGGACGAGTCCAAGCCCGCGCAGCCCCCGCCGTCGGACATCCCCGACCTCGATGAACTGCTCGGCCTCCCCGGCGCCGGCCGCGGCGACAGGATCGCCGACCCGGCGAAGGAGGAACTGGAGAAGCGGCTCTCGGGCGCGGAGATCGGCGACGTCTTCAAGCAGGCCGTGGCGCTGATGGACCAGGCCGCGAGGCGCCTCGCCACCGAGGACGCGGAGCGCGCCGGCATCGGCACGCAGCGCATCCAGGAGGACGCGGTCCGCAAGCTCGACCAGCTCATCGCCCAGCTCGAGCAGATGGCCAACTCCAAGTCGCGCTCGCGGTCGTCGTCCTCCTCCGGTGCGCCCGACAAGGGGCGTCCGCAGCCGTCGCAGCAGCAGGCCCGGGGCGACGAGTCGCGCCGGGGAGAGAACAACAGCGAGGCCGAGCCACCCGCGCGGCGGGACGGCCCGCTGCGCCCCGAGTTGGACTCCTCCCGCGCCGCATGGGGCGCCCTGCCCGAGCGCGTCCGCGACATGCTCCTGCAGGGCTCCAGCGACCGGTTCAGTTCGATGTACGAGAAGATGACCGAGTCCTACTACCGCCGCCTCGCCGAGGAGCAGCGGCCACAATAAGGCGGCATGGGCTTCCAGCCCATGTCTCCTCCTCTTTCTCCTTTCGACTCCCGTTCCCGCCACAGGAACCCCGCCACCATGACCCGACGGTCTCCCGCCAGCACGACGCCCCTCGCCCTGGCCGTCCTGGCCTCGTGGTCCATCGCGGCGGCGCAGCCCGCCCCGAGCGACCCGCCCCCCGCCGGCGACGGCCATGTGGACCGGCGCCCCAGCGGCGCCAGCGCGCAGAACAACGCCGCCGAAGGGGAGATCACCCCGGCGCTCGACGCCGCCGTCACCCGCGGCCTGGCCGCGCTCGCCCGGATGCAGGACCCCGACGGCGGCTTCGGCGGCTCGCGCGGGCGCAACGTCGCCGTCACCGCCCTGGCCTGCCTCGCCTTCATGGCCGACGGCCACCTCCCCGGGCGCGGCGAGTACGGGGACGTCGTCCGAAGGGGCCTGGAGGCGATCCTCGCCTCCAGCACCGAGACGGGCCTGCTCGCCGCCGACTCCGCCAGCGGCCCGATGTACGGCCACGGCTTCGCCACGCTCTTCCTCGGGGAGATCTACGGCATGACCCAGGGGGGCGGCGACACCGCTCTGGCGGCGCGGACGCACGAGGTCCTCGTCAAGGCCGTCCGCCTGATCGAGCGCACGCAGAACGCCGAAGGAGGCTGGCGCTACAACCCCATCCCCTACGACGCGGACATCAGCGTCACCATCTGCCAGATCATGGCCCTGCGCAGCGCGCGCAACGCGGGGATCGAGGTCTCCAAGGAGGTCATCGACCGCGCCGTAGAGTACGTCCGCGCGTGCCAGAACCCCGACGGGGGCTTCCGCTACCAGATGACCGCCGGCGGCAGCGCCTGGCCCCGCTCGGCCGCGGGCGTCGCCAGCCTCTACTACGCCGGCATCTACGAGGACGACGCCATCGACAAGGGGCTGAAGTACCTGATGGCCTCCGCGCTGCCCGGCAGCGGCGCCGACTCGCGCCTGCACTACTTCTACGGCCACTACTACGCCGTGCAGTCCATGTACCTCGCCGGCGGCAGGCACTGGCAGACCTGGTGGCCACGCATCCGCGACGAACTCATCGGCCGCCAGCAGGCCGGCGGCGAGTGGGCCGACCCGAGCGTCGGCCCGGCCTACGGCACCGCCATGGCCCTGATCATCCTGCAGATGCCCAAGCGGTACCTGCCGATCTTCCAGAAATGAGCACCGCGAGCCCGACGATGCAGCACCGCGCCGGATCGTCTCGTCTTCTCCGCCTCCGACGCCTCGCCCTCGCCGCGCTTGCCGCGGCGTGCGCCGCCTCGCCCGCCCTCGCCCGGCCCGCATCCGACGCAGAGCCGCCGGCGCGTTCCCTCCCCTTCACGCTCATCGCCCGTGACCTCTCCGCGGCCCGCGTCCACGTCCTGGGGTTGACCGCCGACGGGATCCACTACGTCGATGAGGCCGGCGCCGAGCGCACCGCCGCCGCGAGCGACATCGCCGCCCTCGCCCCCGAGGACTGGATCCCCGCCCCCGGCGGCCAATCCGCCGACGGCGGGCTGGCGCCTTTCCGCGGCTGGGCCGGCGTCCTCATCCTCACCGACGGCCAGCGTCTCGTCGGCCGCCCCGGCACAGGCGCTGGCGACCCCGACCTCGTCGCGTGGACCCACCCGCGCATGGGGCGGCTCGCCGTTCCGCTCGATCGCGTCGCCCGCCTCAGCACCGGCCTGGGCTCCGGTCACCCCCCCACCGTCGAATCCGACGGCGACGACCTCGTCCTGCTGATCAACGGCGACCACGTCCGCGGCCTGGTCGAGTCGATCGGCGGCGACGTCGCCATCGCCACCGGCCCGATCTCCGCGCAGGCCGACGCCGCGGAGGCCGGCACGATCACGATCGCCCTCGACCGCGTCCGCGACGTCATCCTGGTCAACCCCCCCGCGGAGCCCACGGGGACGGTGTTCTGGTTCGCCGACGGCACCGTCGCCGCGGCCGGCGCGCTCAAGCCCGGCGTGCAGAACGGCTCGCCGACGATCACCATCCGCCCCGAGCCCGACCTCGGCTCGCGCGAGGGGCTGTGGGGGCTGCACGAGGTCGAGGCGGTGAGTTTCGACGCCGGCCGCGTCCGCGGCCTGGCCGCCTTCCCCGCCGCCCGCTACGACCGCGCCCCCGGCAGCGAGCGCCGCATCGTCCACCCGCCGCGGGTCCTCGACCGCCACCGCGCCGGCGACGCCGCGTCGGCCCCGCTGTGGGCCGCGGATATTGAACTGCCCGGCCCGATGGTCGCCGACTGGAAACTCCCGGAGGGCGCGGCGCGCCTCGCCGGCTGGGCCGAACTCCCCGAGGAGAACTGGACGTGGGGGGACTGCGTCGTGACGATCAACGACGCCACGCGCGAACTCTGGCGCGCCCGCCTCACCGCAGACGCCCCGCTGGCCCGCTTCGATCTTGACCTGACCTCGAGCGACCTGCGCATCATCCTCTCGGCCGGCGAGCACCCCATCCAGGACCGCGTGGTCCTGCGGCGGGTGCTGGTCGGATTCGAGGCCCGCTGACAACAAGCGACGAGCGGCGCTCAACGAAGGACGCCGTAAGTCACGCAGAGCCCCAGCGGGGCGACGCTCGTTCGACCCCACGCCCTCGACCCGCGACGCCGTTCTCCTCCTCCCGCCGCCGAACCACTGAGCACGGGCGGCGGAGGGCCGCCGCCCGTGGCGCCCATCGTGCACGGGCTGGAAGCCCGCGCCACGGCGCTACCGCACCTTCACCAGCGCCAGCGCCAGCACCACCAGGATCGCCGCGACGATCCACGCCCGCGTCACCACCTGCCCCTCGGTCCACCCCGAGAGGTGCAGGTTGTGGTGGTACGGCGCGATCTTGAAGATCCGCCGCCCCGTCCCGGTGAGCCGGCGGGTGATCTTGAAGCACCCCACCTGCAGCGCCACGCTGGCGATCTCCAGCAGGAACACCCCGGACATCACCAGCACCAGCGCCTCCTGCCGGATCACCACGGCGATGTACGCGATGACCCCGCCGAGGGCCAGCGACCCCGTGTCCCCCATGAACACCTGCGCCGGCGCGCAGTTCCACCACAGGAACCCGAGGCACGCCCCCGCCGTCGCCGACGCCAGGACGATCAGTTCATTGGACTCGGTCACGAACGGCACGCGGAGGAACTGCGCCGTCCCCTCGCTGCCGGCGATGTACGTCAGCACCACCAGCCCCATCGCCACCGCCACCGTCACCCCCGACGCCAGGCCGTCCATCCCGTCGGTGATGTTCACGGCGTTGCTCATCCCCGCGACCATCAGCACCGCCACGATCACGAACGCCGCGCGCGACAGGTAGATCAGCGACGGGTTGACCATCAGCCCCGCCCCCCCGGGGGCGATCCCGTCCTCGTAGGTCTTCTGGAAGGGGAGGTTCAGCACGTGCGCCAGGTCGTGCGGCGCGGACGAGTCCCCCTTGTTGAACGTGAAGTACCCCACCAGCAGCCCCAGCCCGAGCTGGAAGATGAGTTTCTCCCACGCGTGCAGCCCCTGCCGCGCCCCCGCGGCCCCGCTGGCCGCGCGGCTGCGGCTGGTCAGTTTCAGCCAGTCGTCCACGCCCCCCAGCGCCGCCAGCCACAGCAGCGTCACGAGCCCGAGCTGGATGTAGAAGTTCTTGATGTCCGCCAGCAGGAACGTCGCGCCGGCGATCGCGCCGACGATCAGGATCCCCCCCATCGTCGGCGTGTTGGCCTTGCTCGCCGCGGCCCGGGCCAGCGCCGCCGAGTCGCTCAGCCCCGAGTCGCCGATCTTCTTGCGCCGCAGCCACGAGATCACCGGCCGCCCCAGCCCCAGCACGGCCGCGAAGGCCAGCATCGCCGCGGCCAGCGCGCGGAACGTCAACTGATCGAGGATCATGAAGAACCGGTACAGCCCGGTCTCGATCAGCCAGTCGCGCGTGAGTTCAAGCAGAACGTAGAGCATGCCTGGGGTCTAGCGCCGTCGCACGGGCTTCGGGGGGGACAGCCCGTGTCTCCTCCTCTACCGTGGCATGGGCTTTCAGCCCATGTCTTCCCCCCCTCCCCGCCTCATCCATCCCCCGCGCTTCCTCTGGGTGCCACGGCTGGCCGTCCCCGGCCGGCCGTGCTCCTTCTCTCCAATCCCTCCTCTCAAATCTCCAATCTCAAGTCACCAATCCCCCACCCCCTCACCTCCACACCTGCTCACCTCTTCACCTCCACACCCCCATCACGTCACCCCTGCCGCAGCCTCCGCCCCTTTCGTCACCACCCCGTGCCGCTCCTTGAGCGCCTCCACCACCCGTTCCAGCCGCATCCGCCTCGACCCCTTCAGCAGCACCATGTCCCCCGGCCGCAGCAGCGCCGCGATCCCCGCCGCCTGCCCCCGGTCCAGGTCGGACACCAGGACGTACCGCTCGTCCGACCACCCGTCCGGCTCGCGGCAGAGACGCTCGGCCGTGTACAGCCCCAGATGGCCGACGATCACCACCAGGTCGATCGTCCCCAGTTCCAGCACCGCCTGCCCGATCTCGCGGTGCGCATCGGGCGCGGCCTGGCCCAGTTCCAGCATGTCCCCCAGCACCGCCACCCGCCGCCTGGCGCTGCGCCCGACCTGCGCCAGCGTCCGCAGCGCGGCCAGCGTGCTCTCCGGGTTGGCGTTGTAGGCGTCGTTGATCACCTCGATCCCCGCGATGCTCAGCCGCTCCAGCCGCATCTCCGGCCCCCTGGCCGCGGCCAGCGCATCGGCGATCACCTCGTCCGGGATCCCCAGCCGCTTCGCCACCGCGATCGCCGCCAGCGCGTTGAGGGCGTTGTGCTCCCCCAGCAGCGGCACCCGGTACGTCGCCCGGTCGTTCACGGTGAACCTGACGCCTCCCCCCTCCCCCTCGCCCACGTGCTCCACGCTCGTCAGCCTCAGGTCCGCCCGCTCCGATCGCCCGAACGTCACCACGTTCGGCACGCACTTGAGGTACTCCTCCAGCCCCGGCGCGTCGGCCGTCGCCACCGCCGCGCCACCCGGGCGCAGGTAACTCAGGATCGCGGCCTCCTCCTTCACCACCCCCTCGATCGACCCGAGCCCCTCCAGGTGCTCGCGCCCGATGGAGGTGATCACCGCCAGGTCCGGCTCGACGATCTGCCCGAGCACCGCGATCTCGCCGGGGGCGTTGGTCCCCACCTCGCAGATCAGGTACTGGTCGCTGCTCTGCGCCCCCAGGATCGTCAGCGGCACGCCCACCGCGTTGTTGTAACTCCTCGGCGACGCCGAGCCCCGCAGGCGCGAAGAGAGCAGCGCGTCGATCAGCCGCGTCGTCGTCGTCTTCCCCGCCGACCCCGCCACGGCGATCACCTTCGTCGTCTCGAGCGTCCGGCGGTACGCCGCGGCCAGTTTCAGCAGCGCCTTGCCCGTGTCCGCCACCCGCAGGACCGCCACGGGCGCCGGCCCGCCGTCGGGCCCGAGGAACCCCCCGTGCGGGACCGCACCCGGCGTATCGACGATCAGCATCGACGCCCCGGAGCGCACCGCGTCCCGCAGGTAGGCGTGCCCGTCGAAGCGCCCGCCGCGGAGCGCGAGGAACGCCTGCCCCGGCGCGATGGTCCGGCTGTCGGTGGAGAGCCCGCGGACCACCTCGCTCCCGCGCCGGTGCGCCGGCGGCCGCGCGATCCATGTCCCCGCGCACGCGGCGCGGATCGTGTCAGGGGTCCAGAAACTCACAGTCGCTCCGTCCGTGGAGGGGGTCGCAACGTCGAATCCGGCGGCGTCGCCGCCGCCGCGGCCTCCCCCCGTCCCCGCACGCCCGCCGCCGCGCCACCGAACCGCGCCGACAGCGCGGCCCGCGCCGCCAGCCGGTCGTCAAAGTGGCGCCGCACCGTCCCCCCGCGCCCGTCGGGCAGGATCTGATAGTCCTCGTGCCCCTTGCCGGCGATCAGCACCACGTCCCCCGGCGCGGCGCGCTCCACCGCGAGCGCGATCGCCCGCTCCCGATCCTCCTCGACGTGCAGGTTCTCCCCCATCACCCGCTTCGGCCCCGACGCCTCCATCACCCCGCCGAGCACCTCGTCGATGATCCGCCGCGGCGGCTCCGTCCGCGGGTTGTCGCTGGTCACCACGACCACGTCCGCCAGTTCCGCCGCGACCCTCCCCATCCGCGGCCGCTTCGTCCGGTCCCGGTCGCCCCCGCACCCGAAGACGCACCACAACTTCCCTCCCCCACCCCGTGGCGCGGGCTCCCTGCCCGCGCCTCCCCCTTCTCCTCCATCCCCCCCTCCCTCCACCACCTCCCTCAAGACGGTCAGCACGTTCCGCAGCGCATCATCGCTGTGCGCGTAGTCCACGTACACCGCCACCGGCTCGCTCGCGTTCGACACCAGTTGCAGCCGCCCCGGCGGCGCGGTCACGTGGGCCAGCCCGATCGGGTCGCCCCCTTCCGCCGCCTGCCAGGGCGCCACCGCCCACACGGCCGCGACCGCCTGCAGGACGTTCATCACGTTGTGCCCCCCTACCAGCGGCACCTCCGCCTCCACCGTCCCCCACGGCCCGCGGAGCGAGACCACCGTTGACCGCGCCAGCGCCCGCACCACGCGGGCCACGCACTCCGCCCCCTCCACGCTCCTTTCAGTCCCGCTCCCCTCCACCGCGCACCGCAGCACCCGCACCCCCTTGCCGCACGCCGCGACCATCGCCGCGTGCCACGGGTCCTGCGCGTTGACCACCGCGGTCCCGCCCGCTCCCCCTGCCCCCCCCGCCGGCAGCATCGCGAACAGTTTCGCCTTCGCCGCGGCGTACGCCTCCATCGTCCCGTGGTAGTCCAGGTGGTCCCCCGTCAGGTTCGTGAACACCGCCGCGTCGAAGTTCAGCCCCGCCGCTCGCTTCTGCTCCAGCGCGTGGCTGGACACCTCCATCACCGCGGCGCGGCACCCCGACTCCACCATCACCCCCAGCGTCCGCGAGACCTCGATCGCCGGCGGCGTCGTCAGCGACGACGGCGCGACCTCGTTCCCGTCGTCCACCTGCACCGTCGAGATCATCCCGCACCGCCGCCCCAGCCCGTTCAGCAGCCGGTGCGCCAGGTACGTGATCGTCGTCTTACCGTTGGTCCCCGTGACGCCGATCAGCGACAGCCTCGACGACGGATCGCCGTAGAACCGCTCCGCGATCCTCGCCGCGGCCAGGTTCACATCGTCCGCCAGCAGCAGCGCCACCGACGGCGGCGCGGCCACCGACGGGTCGTCGGTCAGCACCGCCACCGCCCCCGCGCGCACCGCCTGGGGGATGAACCGCCGCCCGTCCTCCGCCAGCCCCCGGCGCGCGACGAACAGCGACCCCGGCATCGCCGTCCGGCTGTCCTCCGTGATGTCGCACACCCGCACCCGCCGCCACGCCCCCTCCCGCCCCTCGCCCCCGCTCCCGCCGTCCCCCGGGCGCACCGCCCCCGGTCGGATATCCAGCCCGGAGATCAGCTCGCCGACGAGCATCGCACAACACCCCGATCACGCCAGGTCAGCGGGGCGCACCGCGAGGATGGTATCGGGCCGCCTCCAAACCGCGGAACATATTTCCCCCCCGCGGCACGGGCATTGGGGGTGCAGCCCGCGTCCCCTCCCCTTCTCCTCGCTCCACCGATCCCACGCCCGGACAAACCGCCCCCTCGCCTCCCTCACCTCCACACCCTCCCCTCGCCCGCGCCCTACCGTCCCTCTGACGGACCCCGCCCCATGAACCCCGACGACCACGTCTGTCTCTGCTTCCGCGTCAGCCTGCGGAAGATCCGCGCGTACCTGGCGCGCGAGAACCCCCCCGTCGCGTCTCTGATCAGCGAGTGCCTCGGCGCCGGCACCGGCTGCGGCTGGTGCGTCCCCTTCCTCAAGCACCTCCACGCCCAGCACGCCCGCGGCCAGGTGGTGGACCTGCGCATCTCCCCCGAGAAGTACGCCTCGGCCCGCACCTCCTACCGCGCCACCGGCCGGCGCGATCCGGATGTCGTGAAGGAAGCGGACGCCGGGGCGAACGCTCCCCCGGTCGACCCCGACGGCGCATGACTCAAAGAACAAAGCCGCCCCCGGCCCGAGAGAGCCGGGAGGCGGCAGGCTCGCCGTGTGGGCACGGCGAGTCAACGGCGTCTGGCGTCCCCCACCGCGCCGGCGGTCAGCACGAGCCCTGCACCGCGCTGAGCCACGCGCTCAGGAAGGCGCTGATGTCGTTGGAGTTTACCGCGCCGTTTCCATCGAAGTCCGCCGTCAGGTGGCCGTACTGGACGCTGGAGAGCCAGGAGGCCAGGAAGGCGCTGATGTCGTTGGAGTTCACCGCGCCGTTGTCATCCCAGTCCGCCTCGCACCCCACCGGCGAGTCGCCGACGAACACCACGGCGTACCCATCCACCCAGCGCCCCCCGCTGTCCATCGCGCGGATGGGGAAGGACGTCCACCCGGAGAACCCCGGCTGCGGCGTGAACGAGAACGTCGCCCCACCGACATGCCCCGCCGTCCCGCCGGCGACCGTGCCGGCGCCGAGGGTGTAGTCCGTGATGTCGTTGTCGGGATCGATGGCGACCGCCGTCCCCACCCCCATCGTCCCCGGCGCGCAGACGATCCGGCAGTGCACCGCCGTCGGCGCGTTCGCCGTGCCGATGATCCGCTCCACCACCAGGTTGGAGACCTCCACCTCGGCCCCCGCCAACCCCGGCGAGCCCGCGTTCCCGCCCGGCGATGCGCCACCGGCCCCCGGCGCTCCCACCGTGGCCGCGCCGATCGTCGCGGCGCCGGCTTCGGTGCGCAGCACCCCGGCCGAGAATCCGCCGCCGCCGCCGCCGCCCGCCCCCCCGGCGCCGCCGTTGCCGCCCCTGCCCCCCGTCCCGCCATTGGCCGCCTCGCCCGCCCCGAAACCGCCGGCGCCGCCGTTCCCACCGATCCCACCGGCCCCGCCAGCCCCGCCGGCGCCCCCGTTCCCCCCGTCGCTGGCGGTCAGGGCGCTCGTCGAAGCGCTCACCGTCCCCGCCTTCAGCAGGATCGCGGCGGACGATCCGCCCGCACCCCCGCCGGCGCCACCCTGCCCTCCAAGCCCGCCGTTGCCGCCCGCCCCTCCGCCACCGCCACGATCCCCGGTGCACGGGGGCAACCCGGAGGAATGACGCCCGCCGCCGCCGCCACCGCCACCACCACCGCCCCGCCCGTTCGTGCCCGCCATCCCCGGTTCACCCGGAAGCCCCGGCGGCCCGCCCGCCCCCGACGGGCCGTTGATCCCCGCCTGGCCCGGGGCGCCCGGGACCCCGGCGTTCCCCACATCAAAGCAGGTCGCCGCCGACGTCCCCCCGGGCCCACCGGGGGCACCCCCGCTGCCCGGCTGCCCGGCCGCGCCATTGGTGGTGTTGTACCCGCCGTCGCCGCCTCTCCCGCCGGGCTCAATCCCGGGGGACGGCGGCGCGCCCACCCCGCCCGAACTCGAGTTCAAGGCCCCATCCTGGCCCCGCATCCCCGCGGCGCCGTGCGCGCCCGCCGCGCCCGCCGCACCCGCAGCGCCATCGGCCCCTGCCGCAACGATCACCTGGCACCCATCCAGCGTCAGCGTCGAGGCCGGGTTGCGCTTGACCACGCCGACCGCGCTCCCTCCCGGCTGCGCCGGCGTCAGCCCGTGGATCCGCAGCGTCGAGAGGAGCGTCGCCCCCGCGGGGGAGGTATCGTGGTCGATGAACACCGCCACCCCCGGCGCCTCGATCACCGGACGCTCCGAAGGCGACCACGCCCACGAGTGCTGGTCGAACCCGCCGTAGATCCGGATCGGCCCGTTGGTGCCCACGGCCCCGTAGTACACCCCGGACGCGACGTAGACGTCCCGCGGCGGGTCGTAGCACATCGCCGCCGCCACCGCCGCGGCGACCGTCCGCATCGGCCAGTGCCTCGTCCCCGGATTCGAGTCCGAGCCCAATGGCGAGACGTAGATCGGCCCGCACGCCATGCCGTCGATCCCGTCGGCGTTGGTGTCCACGCCGTCCGGCACGTCGATCACCGGCGGGGGCGAGAGAAAGTTGCACGGCTGCGCCGCCGCCCCGAGCGGCATCCCGCACGCGGCGACAATCGCCGCCGCCCCCGCGCTGAACGTCATCCGACCCGCCCCCCGAATCCCACTCGTTCTCGTGCACGGCATCGCGTCAATCTCCTGACTGGACCACAGAGTTCGCCGCGAGCGACCCGGCGCGCGGCGTACCAGTATGCCGGAAATCCGCCGTTGTTCCAAAAAGAACGCCGCCTCCGCCCCGGCGGGGCGGAGCAAGGTCCGAGAACAAGGAGATGGACGATCCGGCGACGGGCGACGGGCGGGGCCGCCTCCTCGTTCGGCGCCCTCGCGCGGGTGGCCCTCGTCTTCGACCGCCTCCCTTGTGGCGAGGCGCCGGGCCTATCGCCGCGACGGGACCGATGATGTGATGAGGCAGAGGTCCAGCAGTTCCCGCCGCAGTTCGGACGCGACCTGGGCGATCGACAGCAACTCCGGCCAGGCGGCGTGGAGGAAGTCCAGTTGCTCCGCGGGCGACCCGCTCGCCTGCACCTGCGACCACTGCTCCTGCACGTCGAGCAGGTACTCGTTGACGCCGGTCGCCCGCGCGAGGAGATCGCGGCCGGGGCCGTCCTCCGGCGCATATCCCAGAACCTCGTCGAGCGCCCTCCCGGTCGCCGCGATGGTCGCCTGGAACATGCCCGACGCGAGCGACGGCGCCCGACCACGGAGCACGTCTCGGGAACCGGCGTCCCAACCGCCAACCCCGGGAGGCCGGCCGGCGGCACGCCACAGAAAAAGAGCCCGGCCATTCGGCCGGGCTCCTTCGTTCATTGAACCGTCGCCGGGATCGGCCTGCGCGATCGAGCCGATCAGTCGTCCAGCGACCGCAGCGACATCCCCAGTTCCGCGAGCTTCTGCTTCACCTCCATCAGCGAGGTGGCGCCGAAGTTCTTGACCCCCATCAGCTCCGCCTCGGTGCGGCTGACCAGGTCGCCCAGGGTCTGGATGTTCAGCAGCTGCAGCGCCTTGCGGGCCCGCACCGACAGGTTCAGGTCCGTCACCGGCTTGTTCAGCAGCGCCTCGGTCCCCGAGCCCTTCAGTTGCTCGATGACCTTCCGCAGCGCCTGCCGGTGCGCGTCCTCCACGCCCTGGCCCAGGCGCAGCCCCTTGCTCGCCAGCATCTGCTTGATCTCGACCAGGCTGCTCTCGCCGAAGTTCTTGTACCCCAGCAGCTCCGCCTCGGTCGTCTTCAGCAGGTCCCCCAGCGTGCGGATGTTCATCTTCTTCAGGCACGTCCGCGCCCGCACGGAGAGTTCGAAGTCCGTCACCGGCGTGTCCAGCAGGGCGTTGCGCTTCAGCCGGTCGCGGTCCTGCTCGTCGTCGATGACCATCTCGCGGCTGGCCTGCACGTCCTTCATGTAGAGCCGCGCCCGCGGGTGGTTCGGGTTCGTGTCCAGCACCTGCCTCAGGCACCGCTCCGCCCGGGCGTAGTCGCCCCGGTCCTCGTACAGGATCGCCAGGTTGATCAGCGCGTTGATCGGCGCCGGCGGGACCTCGCACGCCCGCTCGTACATCGCGATCGCCTCGTCCTCCTCCCCCGCCAAGTCCAGCGCGTACGCCAGGCGGAAGAACGTCCGCGGGTCGCCCGGGTCCGCGCTCACCGCGCGGCGGTACTCCGCGATCGCCCTCTCCTTGTCGCCCTCCGCCTCCGCCTGCTCGGCCGCGGCGATGTGCGCCGCCGCCGCCGCCGGGTCGCGCTGCTGGGTCGAGTCGGCTCCGATCACAACGTCAAGCGGGTCGGACTGGGTCTGGCTCATCGATGCTCCGAGAGAAGTTCCGCGGCCGCGCTCAGGGCGCTCGCTCGCGTGGTATGCCGTCCATAAGTGGACCGTAATGATAGGAGCCCCCCTCCCTGCCTCAAGCCCCCGGCTCCGGGCTGGTAGCCAACCGTTCGCACCATGCCCTGCACCGCAGTCCGGCGCTCTGTGTTTCGCTTGTTGCGAATATTTCAGATGTCTCGTTTGGACGATATGCTTGTCGAGTTCCGGAGCGGCCCCATGGTCACCCCCCAGTTCGACCTCATCCACCCCACCGACGAGGAGGCCGCTCTCGCCCGCCGGGCGAGCCGCCATCTCTCCGCGTCCGTGCCGCCCGGCCGGTGCATCCTCCTCCAGGCCTCGGACGCCTCCACCGGCGGGCCGACCGAGCCCGTGGAGATCCCCGCCGCGGCCGTCCCGCTGATCCAGCGCATCCTCGCCGAGATGGCCCGCGGCAACGCCGTGACCGTCGTCCCCGTCCACGCCGAACTCACCACCCAGCAGGCCGCGGACCTCCTCGGCGTCTCGCGCCCGTTCCTCATCAGGCTCCTCGACGAGGGCCGCCTCCCCTTCCGGCTCGTGGGCACGCACCGGCGCATCGCGCTGAAGGACGTGATGGAGTTCAAGCGCCGAAGCGACGCCGCCCGTCAGCAGGCTCTGGACGAGTTGACCGATCTGACGCAGGAGATGGGGGAGTATTAGACTGCCGCCGTGGCGGGCGTCTCCACAGCGCTGCTCGACGCGCGCGTCCTCTATCCGTTTATCCCTTCGCCCTGCGCGACCTCCTCGTCCAACTCGCGACGGCCGGGCTCTTCCGCGCGCGTTGGACGCCCCACATCCACGAGGAGTGGATGCGGGCGGTCCTGCGGAGCAACCCGCGTGCAACGCCGGAACTGGTCGGGCGGACCCGCGAACTCATGGACGCCCATGCGCTCGATGGCCGCGTCACCGGGTACGAGAACCTTGCCGCGGGGCTCCACCTCCCGGATCCCAGTGACCGGCACGTCTCGGCCGCCGCGATCGTCGCCGGCGCCGACGTGATCGTGACCTGGAACCTGAAGCACTTCCCACCCGCGGCGCTCGCGCCGTACGGCATCCAGGTCCAGAACCCCGACGGGTTCATCGTCCGCCAGTTCCACATCGACCCGCAAGCGGTGCGCGGATCGGCCCGACGGATCCGTGCGCGGCTGAAGAAGCCTCCCTAGTCCGCCGACGCCTATCTCCGGCTCCTCGAACGACAGGGCCTTGCACGCGCAGCGGCCCTCCTCCGCGAGCACGCCGACCGCCTCTGAGACGCGCTACAGCGTCGTGGCCCCCGAGCCGGCCACCGCGGCGGCATCCGCGGCGTCGCCGGGCGCCGCCTCGCTCCCCGTCATCGCCCCCGCCGACGCCGACCTGCCCAGCAGGTCGATCTGCTTCCACCGCCCCAGCAGGAACCGGGCCGTCAGGATCAGCCCCAGCAGCACGATGTAGCTCGCCGAGCCGATCCACGGCCCCAGCGACTCCAGCCCCGGCGCCCAGGCGATCATCGCGTGCCCCCCGCCGACGATGCACGTCCACGCCAGCGCCATCGTGATCACCCCCGGCCAGACCGTGTCCCCCGCCCCGCGGAGCGCCGCCGAGATCGTGATCGCCATGGCGTCGAAGAGCTGGAAGACCGCCGCGACGATCATCACCCTCGCCCCGATCCGCAGGATCTCCTCCCGGGCCGCGGCCTCCATCCCCTCGGCGATGAACACCCCGACCATCGACTGACGCATCGCGACGAACACCAGCGCGCACACCCCCATGTACATCATCGTCACCCCCATCCCCAGGTACGCCCGCCGCGCCGCCAGGTCCGGCCGCCGCGCCCCCATCGCCTTGCCCACCACCGCCGTCACCGCGATCGACAGCCCGACCGCCGGCATGAACGACAGGTGCATGTACTGCAGCGCGATCCACCCCGCCATCTGCTGGGCCTCGCCGAACTTCCCCAGCAGGACCACCATGAAGTAGCCCCAGCAGATCATCTCCGAGCCGAACATCATCGCCGCCGGCCAGCCGATCCGCAGGATGTCGCGGATGTGCGCGATCGACAGCCGCCAGGCGCTGCGCGTCCCGTACAGCCGGTTGTACTTCGCCGACAGGAAGACCGCGATCGGGATGGCCAGCTCCACCGCCGTGCCGATCACCGTCCCCACCGCCGCCCCGTTCACCCGCAGCTCGGGGAAGCCGAAGTGCCCGTAGATCAGCAGGTAGTTCGCCCCGACGTTGACCACGTTCCCCACCAGCGCCGCCACGAGCACCGTCATCGGCCGGTGCAGCCCGTAGAAGAAGTGCGCGATCCCCCGCGTCCCCATCGTCAGGAAGGCCCCCGCGATCAGGATCTGCGCGTACCGCGACTCGATCGCCTGCAGCTGCTCGGAGTGCCCCAGGCGCCCGATGAGCGACGGCAACGCCAGCGCGTACGGGATCAGCGCCAACTGCGCGAGCAGCGCCAGCCACAGCCCGTTCCACGCGTACGCCGCCCCGCGCTCCGGCCGCCCCGCCCCGTGGTTCTGCGAGACGTACGTGTTGATCACCCCCAGCAGCCCCATCACCACCGCGATGGGCACGAACGACGCCAGCGCCCCGTTCCCCTGCGCCGCCACGTACACCGGGTCCGGCGGCTGGATCCGCGAGACCATCAACTTGTCCACGAACTGCATGACGGTGTACGACGTCATCGTCGCCACCACCGGCGCGGCGATCTTCGCCATCTCCCACAGCGCGGAACGCAGGGAATCGGTCGTCAGGGCATCGTGATGCGCCGCGGCGTGCGTCATGAACGTCGTGCTGGTACCGGTAGGGGCGGGCGGGGTTGTGCCAACACTATGCGGATCCCCCCCGCGCGGATCGCCGCAACGCCGATCATCTCCATTCCTCACCCGATCCTCCGCTTCTCCACGCGCTCCCACGCCCGGCGCCCCCGCTCCGCTCCCTCCGCCGACGCCCCAAGCGCGACCCGCTCCTGGACCCCCACCGCCTCCAGGAACGCCTCATCGTGCGAGACGACGATCATCGTCCCGCCGAACTCCCGCAGCGCCCCCTCCAGTTCCCTCAGGCTCTCCAGGTCCAGGTGGTTCCCCGGCTCATCCAGCATCAGCAGCCGCGGCGGGCTCGATCCGCCCATCACGCACCCCAGCGTCGCCCGCAGCCGCTCCCCGCCGCTCAGCGCCCCCACCCGTCTCTCCGCCTCATGGCCCCGGAAAAGGAACCGCGCCAGCGCCCCCCGCGCCTCCCCCTCACCGACGCCGGGATTCAGCCGCATGAAGTTCTCGAGCACGCTCTGCTCCGTCGCCAGCGCCGCCGCGTGCTGATCCAGCAGCGCGACCCGGTCCACTCCCACGCGCACCTCCCCCCGCCGCGGCGTGAGTTCCACGATCCGCTCCATCATCCCCAGCAGCCGCCGGTCGTGGCTGATCGCCGCCACCCCGCCCCGCCACGACGCCACCAGCGCGTACAGCGCCTCCCTCCCCGCGGCATCGAGGTTGTTCGTCGGCTCGTCGAGCACGAGCACGTCCGGCTCCGACGCGATCAATGCCGCCAGCGCGATGCGCACCCGCTCTCCGCCGCTGAGCGCCGACATCCTCGCACGCGGATCAACCCACGCCATCTCCACCCTCGCCCGCGCCGCCAGGTCCGTCCCTTCCAGCCCTTCCGCGCACCTTCGCCCGAAGACCGCCGCTACCGGGCGATCCCCCAGTTCATCCTCCACCCGCTGCGGCAGGTATCCCACGCGTCCGGTGCGCTCCACGCGCCCCGACTCCGGCGCTACCTCACCTGCCAGCACCCGCGCCAGCGTCGTCTCCCCCACCCCGTTCACCCCCACCACCCCGATCCGCTCCCGCCCGATCGACACCGACACCCCGCCGAGCACCACCGCCCCCGCGGGGGTTCGGACCACAACATCATGAGCAGCAACAAGCGGGCGACCGCCCGCGCCGGCGCGTGGCATGACACGCTCCTGTTCGAAGGTGAGCAGAGTGACGACCCGCGCCGCGGCCCCATCAGGCCCGCGGCGCCCCGCCGCCGTTCAAAGAGAACCGAGTTGGATCAGTGAGCGTTGCGCATATCGCGCCGCCGCAAGGGCGACGGAGCAGTATTGCATACGAACGCCGACGCGGCAACCCATGAAACGCGAACGGCGATCACGCCCCCGTCGCGGCGTCCAGCCGGAGCGCCGGTCCCCGGACAAACTCGAACCGCTTCTGCCCGTGCGAGGCCCTCACCAGATACCCCCACGCCTCCAGGTTCAGGAGGTCGCCGCGCGCCGTGGCGTACGCGACCTGGTGACGCATCATGTGCTGCTGGATCGATATGGCCAGGGAGGGATTCCTGAGCATCCGCAGCACCACGTCGCGCTGGCGGGGGTTCAGCCGGAGATCCGCCTCGAAGACCCTGCGCCCCTCGGCGACCTCCGTCAGCTTTCGATGGATGTACTCGCTCAGCGCCCGCCTCGCCCTCGCGATGACGCGGGCCTTGTACACCAGGAAGTACGTGACGTCGAACTCGTCCGTCTCGGAGTACAGGTACGCCATGGCGTACTTCGACGGCCCCTCGTAGATCAGCCGCGAGATGGCCAGGTACTCGAAGAGCCAGTACCCGGCCCGCAGCATCGCCCAGTAGAAGATCGCCCGCGCTGTGCGGCCGTTGCCGTCGCAGAACGGGTGGTCGTACCCGATCTGAAAGTGGAGGACGCACGCGCGCACGACCGGATGGATGAAGCCATCGCCCGTCTTGCCATTGGCGAAGTCGCATAGCTCCCGCAGCCTCGCGGGCAGCTCCGAGGCGGGAGGCGGGGTGTGCAGCACCGCGCCGTACGGGTCGGTGATCTCGACCCGATCGCTCTCGGTGCGGAACCGGCCGCACCGATCGTCGGACTCGAGCGTGCCGCGCGTCACGATCTCCTGCATCTGGAGCAGCAGTTCCGGTGACAGCGGCGTGTTCCGGTGCTCCCGTGCGAACTCCATCGCCTCGTAGTTGTTGACCACCATCCGCTCGCCGCGCGTGCGGGGCTTGCGCCCCGAGACGAGCATCGCCTTCGCGTCTCGCCTCGTGGTGGCCGCGCCCTCAAGCATGCTCGAGGCGATCGCCTCCTCCCGCAGCGAGCTGACGATGAACCGCTCCCGATCTCTCGGGCTCAGCGGCTGGTCGTCGGTTGACAGCGGCCGGCCGCCGAGCTGCTGGTCCACCAGCATCAGCTCCTCCTGCACCGCTTCCGGCATGGCGAACCGCAGCGGCACGCCCTGGGCGCCGCGGAGCGGCAGTTTTCGCTGCTGGGCCCCTCGCCCCAGCTTCACCAGCGTCCACAGAACGTCGGCGTCCAAACCCTCGGCCCGGGCGTAATACCGAACCTTCTTCCAAGGGGCGTACCGCCGCTCGATCCGCCGGCTGGCTTCCGCGTATCGGGGGTCTTGGATCGCGGACGCCAAACGCTCCGGTGGAACTCGGTGGAGAAGTTCGCTTAATGTGGGGGATGGCTCGGGTACGCGCATGGGAACATCTATCAATTTGATCGTCACTGATAGATCACTGATAGTATAGAAAATCTATCAGTTCGTATCAAACTGATAGTTTTTGCTCCGCCATCCCTACCGCCACCCGCACCGCCGCCTTCATGCTCGCCGCGCTCGCCACCCCGCGGCCGGCGATGTCGAACGCCGTCCCGTGCGCCGGGCTCGTCCGGATGATCGGCAGGCCGACGGTCACGTTCACCGCCTCCTCACGGTCCAGCAGTTTCACGGGAATCAGCCCCTGATCGTGGTACATCGCCACCACCAGGTCGTAGTTCCCCTTCGCCGCGGCCAGGAACACCGCGTCCCCCGGCCACGGCCCGCTCGCGTCGATCCCCGCCGCCCGTGCCCGTTCGACCGCCGGGCGGATGACCCGCTCATCCTCGTCGCCGAACAGACCACCCTCCCCGGCATGGGGGTTCAGCCCGGCCACCGCCACCCTGGCCCCCCCCTTCCGCCGCACCCCCAGTTCGCGGCACGCCCGCGCCCCCAACTCGATCGCATCGAACACCTTCTCCGCCGTCACCAGCCGCGGCACCTCGCGCAGCGGCACGTGGATGGTCACCAGGATGACCCGCAGCGACGGCCCGACGAACAGCATCGCCGCCCGCTCCACCCCCAGCGCCGCCGCCAGCATCTCCGTATGGCCGGGGAATCCCACCCCCGCCAGGCTCCACGACTCCTTCGAGATCGGCGCCGTCACCAGCGCATCCGCCCCCCCCACCTCCCCCACTCCCCCCGTCCCCCCCATCGCCCCGCCCCTCGTGCACGCCTCGATCCCCCGCATCACCGCCGCGGCGGAGACCTTCCCCCCCTCCGCCGTCGGCCGCGGCGGCCCGGCCGGCGGCTCGACCCCATCCCCGCACTCGACCAGCACCGGCGTCCCCTCCCCTCCCCCCGCTTCCCCCTCCCCGCGCCAGAACCGTCCTACGCCCGCCGCTTCCGCCCCCCGGCGCATCGCCGATTCGCTCCCGTAGATCTGGAACCGGGCCAGATTCCGGATCTCCGGATCCGTCAGAACCTTCGCGACGATCTCCGGCCCGATCCCCAGCGGATCCCCCATCGACACCGCGACCACCACAGGCCGCGACGTGGCGGAATTACCCGGCTCGGACTCTCCAACGGGCCGTTCCATGCCCAGATGCTAGGGATCCCCCGCCGCGGCCCCGTCGCTCGCCCCGTTCGCCCCCATCCCCTGCCCGGGCGCGTACCATGCGAACTTGTTGCCCGCTGTCCGCTCCAGCCCGCCTCGCCCCATGATCCGCCTTCTCGCCGTCGCCGCGATGGCGACCATCCCGGGTGCGTGCGCTGCACCCGCGGCAGCGCCCGCTTCCGCGACTCCTTCACCCGCCCGAACCGCCCATTCAACGGACGACGAACTCCGGAGACAGCCCGATCAAACCGGCGAGAAATCGCGTCCCCTCACGCGGGTCGTTCTGGACAACGGGCTGATCTTGGAAGATCTCGTCCTCGGCACCGGTTCGCTCTGTGGCGGACCGGATTCGACCATCACCGTCCGCTACGTCGGCACCCTGCCGGACGGGACCGTCTTCGACTCGACCTCTCCCTCCCAGCCCGCGATTCTCCCGCTGAACAAACTCATCGATGGATGGAAGGAGGGCGTCCCGGGGATGCGCGTCGGAGGCAAGCGTCGGCTGACCATCCCCGCGGCGCTCGCGTACGGCCGCCGCGGCCTGAAGATCGGGAACACGTACGTCGTCCCTCCGAACACCGACCTGGTCTTCGAGATCGAACTCCTGGAAGTCCGATAACAAGACTCCGACTTTCATGCGGGGAACGTACCGTGGTGCTCGGGAAAGGGAACAAGGGAGGAGGGGCGGGTCGGGGAGGGTGAGACGCCGCTCAAGGTTCGGCGAGCAGGAGATTGCCTCTGATGAAGCGTGCCAACGCGTTGCTGATGACCGGAACCCTCGCGAGCGTCGTCGCCCTGGCGGGCGCCAATCCCCCGCCCGCCGCCGACAAGCCCGCGACCCCGCCCACCACCACCGCGCCCGCGGCCCCGGCCAACCCCGCTGAGGTCGCCGACGCCAAACCCGAGGCCGACGCCGCAAAGCCGTTGAGCCGCATTGAAAAGGAGAACGGCTTGATCATCGAGGACCTGGTCATCGGCGAGGGGAAGGAGTGCCCCGTGGGCGGCGCGGTCGTCGCGCACTACCGCGGCACGTTCAAGGACACCGGCGAGGAGTTCGACTCGTCCTACAGGCGCGGCCAGCCCATGCCCTTCCCCCTCCAGGGGGTCATCCAGGGGTGGGGCGAGGGCGTCCCGGGGATGAAGGTCGGCGGCAAGCGCCGGCTCACCATCCCGTACCAACTCGCCTACGGCGAGCAGGGCCGTCCTCCGGTCATCCCCCCCAAGGCCGACCTGGTCTTCGAGATCGAACTCGTTGACGTCCTCAACTGGAAGATCGAGGACATCACCGTCGGCGAGGGGGAGGAGTGCCAGCCCGGCCAGACCGTCAAGGTCTTCTACCGCGGCACGCTCTTCGAGAACGGGAAGGAGTTCGATTCCAACATCGGCGGCGAGCCGATCGAGTTCCCCCTCCGCGGCCTGATCGCCGGCTGGCAGTACGGCATCCCCGGCATGAAGGTCGGCGGCAAGCGCCGGCTCACGATCCCCTGGCAGTTCGCCTACGGCGAGCGCGGCAGCCCGCCCGTCATCCCCCCCAAGGCCGATCTGGTCTTCGAGATCGAACTCCTCGGCGTCAGGTAGCACACCCGAGCCGACCAACCCGGTCACCAGAAAGAGGTCCGGCCGCGCGCCGGGCCTCTTCCATTTTTGAGTCCCCATCCTCTCGACCCTCGGGCGCCACGGCCGAGCGGGGCTCGGCCGTGCTCTTCCTCTCCCCCCTCCTCTTTCCGTCTCCCCCTCCGGCCCCCTCCCCCGGGAGGGGGGGGCGGGAGAGGGCAGGGGTGAGGGCTCCATGGCCTCCCTCCCCCCTCTCCATGGCTTCCCGACTCCCTCTTTCCACACCTCACCCAAGGCCTCCCCCCTCTTCTCCCGTCCCCTACCCTCCCCCGCCATGTCGTCCACCGCCGCATCCCCTACATCCCTGCCCCCGCTGACCCGCCTGAAACTCGCCGCGGCCGACATCAAACTCGCCCACTCCGTCTTCGCCCTTCCCTTCGCCCTCCTGGGCGCCTTCCTCGCCCGCCCGGCCGACTCCCCCGCCGCGACCTTCGCCGGTCAACTCCTGCTGATCGTCCTGTGCATGGTCGCGGCCCGAACGTGGGCGATGCTGGTCAACCGCCTCGCCGACCGCCGCTACGACGCCGCGAATCCGCGGACGCAGCGCCGCATCCTCGCCTCGGGCAAGATGTCCCCGCGTGACGCCGCGACCGTCGCGGCCGGCAGCGCGGCCGTCTTCATCGCCGCGACCGCCCTGTTCTACGTCTTCTTCAAGAACCCCTGGCCCCTGATCCTCTCCGTCCCCGTCCTGATCTGGATCGCCTTCTATTCCTTCACGAAGCGCTTCACCGCCCTGTGCCACATCTTCCTCGGCGGCGCCCTCGCCGCCAGCCCGCTCGCCGCGGCGATCGCGATCGACCCCGCCTCCCTCGCCGCCACGGCCGCGCTCTACTTCCTCGCCGGCATGGTCCTCTTCTGGGTCGCCGGCTTCGACGTCATCTACGCGCTGCAGGACATCGACTTCGACCGCCGGACGGGCCTCTCCAGCATCCCCGCCAGGCTCGGCCCCACCGGCGCCATCTGGACCAGCCGCCTGATGCACGCCGCGGCCTTCGCCCTCCTCATCCTCGCCGCCCGCGCCGAGCCCCGCTTCGGCCCCATCTTCTACGCCGCCGTCGCCGCCGTCGCCGTCCTGCTCATCACGGAACATGCCGTGCTCGCCCGCCGCGGCCAGGCGGGCCTCAACATGGCGTTCTTCACGATCAACGGAGTTGTGAGCTGCGTCCTTGGAGGGGCCGGGATCTTGGACTTGTGCATATAACACATACGACCACGTCGCTCCATTCCAGATCGCTCGGCGGGTATACTGTGGACTGAACTCCCTCGGTTCGTGATCCGAAGCAAGCTTCGATACTGCGAGCCCGGAATGTCATCTCGCCTCCAGCGATGGCTGAATCGCGTTCTGGATCTTTCGCTTCGAGCACTGCTCGGCTATGTATTGCTCGTCATCGCAAAACTGTGTGTTATCGGCTTGGCATGTCTGTCTTGGTACCAGATTCGACAGCCGAGGATCGAAGTACTGGATTTTCACCGCGCGTGCTGATTTGCGGCAAGCGACGGCCTTTTTTGGGCCATCGTGGCGATGGCTGCCATGACACTCTTGAACCCAGGACACCTCCTGCTAAAACGGCGCAATGATGAGCCGAGCTGGGACAAGCAGTCGAACTACTTTGTCCACGGCCTGAGAGAGATTCGCACAAAGGTACTCGCGAGTGCCCCACCACATCAATTGAACAGAGCATATGAGCTGCTCCTCCGAGCAGCCGCAATCGAGCTGCAGCGGCATCTCAGCCTCTTAGACGACACTTCACTTAAGACTAATCTTGTCCTAGTGCGATCTGCCGGGAAGATCGAGGTAGTGGCCCGATCGCGACCCGGCAGCCCAATCGGAATCCACTACACTCACAAGCCTTCTGGACTAGCAGCGAGCCGGGCCATGATGGAGAACAGAACGGTCGTAGCCACAAAGATCCGAGATCTTCCCGGACACGAACACAAGCCATACAATACTGTTGTTGCTACACCGATATGTGATGGAGTACAGGCATTTGGCGCAATGACCGCTGACAGCGCGGAGTCTGGCGCGTTTGCGGGCCGAGAAGAGGCAATTGACAGAATCCTTAGGCCGTATGCGGCCATAATACTTCTTACACTTCCCGAAAGTGCCCGCTGGGTTCACTGCAAGGACCGGTGGAAGTGAATGAAACGGAGGGTGGCAAATGGCACACGTAGAGGTCGCGGAATCTGCTGCCAAGCAGACCGATAAGACCGAACGCCGCTTTGCCGAATACGAGCAACTGGTCCGTGAGATGACAGCGGAGCGTCGGCGACTCTATCAGAATGACGGATGGCTCTGGGACCGGACACTCCGTGAACTGCTTCGGTCGCTCTGGTGCAGAGTTCGCCATTCGACCCGATAACGGTCTGGAACCAAGATGTTTGAACTAGATCGATAACTTGTAACCGAGGGTAATGTACGCCCCTCTATTTTCACTCCTTTCTGAAACTCCTGTTGCCCCCAAACCCACCCTCAGTTACCCTTCAGGCATGGCCCGCCGGGACTCCCCTGCCATCTCGGCCAAGACCCTCACCGAGGCCCAGGACCGCTTCATCGCGGCCTGGGGCCAGATGGGCTCGACCTGGGGGATCTCCCGCACCATGGCCGAGATCCACGCCCTGCTCTACATCACCTCCGAGCCGCTGAACACCGACGAGGTCATGGAGCGGCTCGAGATCTCCCGCGGCAACGCCTCCATGTCGCTGCGGGCCCTCGTGGACTGGGGGATCGTCACCAAGGTCCACCGGCGCGGCGACCGCAAGGAGTACTTCCAGGCCGAGCAGGACGTCTGGACGATGCTCAAGCAGGTCATCCGCGAGCGGCTGCGGCGCGAGGTCCACCCGGTGCTGACCTCGCTCTTCGAGATCCGCGACCTGACCGCCGCGACCGCCCAGACCTCCGCCCCCAGCGCCGCTGACCACCCGACCGTCCCCCCCGAGGTCGTCCGCGACCACAACACCCGCCTCGACGCCCTGCTCGACCTGCTCCAGACGATGGACCGGCTCGGGGAGCGGTTCGTCGGCTCCGAAGGCAAGAGCCTCCAGCTCGCCGCGAGCATCCTCAGCAAGATCCCCTGACCCCCCGCCCCTTCCCGCCATGACCGTCGCCGACCACAAGCATGCCCTCGCCGTCCGTCGCATCGCCGTCGCCCCGCCGCAGCGCTGGCTGGCGGTGCGTTGGGACGTCTGCGACGGGGACATCCGCGGCGTGCTGGAGTGGCGCATCGCCGACGACCCGGCTCCCTCCCCGCGCCGCGCCGGCATCCCCGCCGCGGTGGCGATCTGGCACGTGGACCCGGCGACGCCGGGGGGCGGGGGCAACGTCGTCGCCACCGTCGCGGCCCCCGAGTCGCGCGCCCTGCTCCGCACGACGGACCCCGCCGCGGGCCTGGAGCACATCGACATCCCCGGCCTGCTCTCGCTGACCCTCCACCGCGCCCCCGCCGAGGCCGGCGGGGCCACCACCGTCCTCTACGCCCGCACCTCGCTCATCGCCGCACTCGGCGCCCGCGGCGGCCGCGCCGACTCCCCGCACTGCACCATCCTCCACACGGAGTATGAAGCGCCGGCGGAGAACGACAAAGCGGCGGCGACGCACTGAAGCGTGCGCGCTGCGTGTTGTGTGCTGTGAGTTGTGCGCTGCGTGCTGTGTCGCCCGCGCGCAACGCCCCGCCCCGCGACGCCCATCACAAGCGACGCGGCCCCCGGCACGGAGCACCGAGCGCTCTTCCGGTTATCCCTTCCGCCCGATCGCCCAGCCGATGAGGCCGAAGATCAGCACCGCCGCCGCGCCGATGCCGATGAAGCCCCACGGGTAGGCGGGCAGGCCGGTGACGGCGTCCGCCACCTCCGGCGAGCCGCCGACGATCCCGAAGATCACCACGACCATCGACAGCGCGGCCACCAGCAGCACGCCCAGGGCGACCCCGCCGGCGAACCCGGAACCGGGGCCGTCGAACGGCTCGGCCGCGACCATCACCGCGCCGCCGCCGACGGCGATCCCCGGCGAGACGTCCGACACCGCGCCGGTGGTCTCGAACAGGCCGCTGGTGCCGGCGGTCTCGTGGTGGATCCCGCTGCCGGCGCGGCTCCCCTCGCTCCCGTAGACGTCCTGGAGCAGGTCCGCGCCCAGGGAGGTGTCGTCCCCCTCGCGGGTCAGGTCCAGCAGGCCCGAACCCGAGCCCACCGCCTCCATCGTCAGTTCCCCGCCGTGGCTCTGGGTGATCTGCGTCACCGCCGACGGGTCGGCGAGTTCGAGTTCATCGGCGTCGAAGATCGAGATCCCCGACCGCTCCTTGGGGCCTTCCTCGAGGGCGATCCCGCTGCCGGAAGCGCTCTTCTCGTCCAGCACGATCGGGATGCCGCTGCCGCTCTGGTCGGGGGCCAGCGGGATGTCCCCGTCGTCCCCGCCGGCGAGCAGTTCGACCTGGTCAACCTTGAAGATCAGCCGGTCGCGGTCACGGAACTCCTGGAGCCGGCCCTGGGAAACCAGGTTGCGCACCTCATCCGGCGTCACGCCAAGTCGCGCAGCCGCCTCTTCCAGTGAGTAGAACGTCTTGGCCATCGGACACCGTCTCCCTTCGAACCGGACCAACTGCTCCCCAGACCTTACGGCCCTGAGGCAGGTTCATACGCACGCGCCGCCGCGGCGGCTCCACCCTCTCCCCCCAACCGGGCCGCAAGCATATCAAAGGACGCCCGCGCCCGCACCTTCCCCCCGCCCCCCCTCCCCACACCCTCACCCCGAATCTCCAACCATTACCCTTACCCGCCTGTCGGCGCAGGCTCCGCGGCCGCCGGCGGCGACCCCGCCCCCGATCCGGGGACGCTCGCGGACTCCGGCGACGGCCCCCGCCGGATCGCCTCCACCGCCCGCGCCGCCAGTTCCCGGGCCTCGATCATCTTCAGATTCCCCGTCCGCTCCGTCTGCTGGAGGAACTGCGTGAAGGCCGCGGCGGCCTCCTGGAGCCGCCCCCGCTCGGCGTACAACTGCCCGAGGCGGTAGTAGACCCACCAGGCGTCCTGCGACCGGTCCGTCGCGACGGCGTCCCGCACCGACTCCAGTTCCGCCAGGGCCTCGTCCCGCCGCCCCTCGACCATCAGGATGACGGCGATCCGGTCCGTGATCATCGCCCGGAAGTTCGGCAGCTTCTGGCGGACGTCGCGGTAGAGCGCCAGGGCCCGCTCCACGTCCTCGTCGCGCAGCAGCGCCACCCGCACGAGCTGCTCCACCGCATGGAAGCGCTCGATGGTGTGCGGGCGCGTGTCCATGTCCTTGATCAGCGCCAGCAGGATGCGCTCCGCCTCGTCGTACTGCTGGGTGCGGATGTGCAGGTCGATCAGGGCCAGGGTGTTCGAGACCGTCTGCCGCAACTCGATGGCCCGCTGGATCGCGGCCTTGGCCTCCTCGTACTTCCCCGCGCGGACCAGCGCGGCCCCATACTGCCCCCACGGGAAGCGCGAGCCGGGGTCGTTCCGCACGCCCCACGCCCACAGGTCGATGTTGCTCATCCACGCCGCGCTGTAGCGGAACGTCTGCGCCGCCAGCGGGATGCACGCCACCGCCGCCGCGGCGGTCAGCACCGCGGCCGCCCGCCGATCCCCGCTCACGCCCCCCCGCGCCCCCAGCCTCTCCCCCAGCAGCCGCTGCGCCCCCGCGAGCGCGACCATCGCAAAGCCCAGCAGCGGGAGGTACAGGTACCGGTCCTGCACCATCAGTTCCGGCGCCATCCCCGCGGCCATCCCCGCGGGGGCGATCGTCAGCACGAACAGCAGCGTCCCCAGCAGCGCGGGCCGGCTCGCGTGCCGCCCCAGCGACAGCCACAGCATCCCCGCGCCCGCCGCGGCCACCACCGCCGCGGGGAGCAGGAAGTTCAGCACCCCGACCTCCGTGACCGGGCGCAGCGGGTACGTCGGGCCGATCCAGTATGGGAACAGGATCTGCCGCAGGTAGAACGCCCCCGTCAGCGGCAGCGACAGGATCGCCCCCGACAGCCCCGGCCCCTCGGCGTGCTCCGAAGCCCCCTCGACGATGGGCGCACGGATCACGAGGTACGCGACGGCCATGGCCGCGAAGGGCGCGGCGTGCGCCGCCGCGCTGCGCCAACCGGACAAGTCCGGCCGCAGTCGATCCGCGCCCTCGCCCCCTCGACCCGCCCCACCCCCCACCTGCCGCCACCGCAGCGCGGCCGCGAAGACGATCAGCGGGAAGACGATCGAGAACTCCTTCGCCCCCAGCGCCATCGCGTACAGCACGACCGCCGCGGCCCACAGCCCCCACGCCGGCCGTTTCCCCACGCCATCATCCGCCGGCGCGTCGCGCCGCTCCAGGATCCCCAGCACGAACCACAGCGACCCGAGCAGCCCGACGGCGACGAGCAGGTCGGGCACGCCCGAGATCCACGCGACGTTCTCCGTCCGCGTCGGGTGCACCGCGAAGATCCACGCCGCGGCCCCCGCCGCCAGCGGCCCCATCCCCAGCCGCCGCATCACCAGAAACGCCAGCAGCGTGGCGAGCGTGTGCAGCGCGATCGACCCCACGTGCCACCCCAGCGTGCTCTCCACCCCGTAGAGCCGGTGGTTGATGATGAACCACAGCGTCGTGACCGGCCGCCAGTACGGGCTCCCCGCCTCGCCCTGGGCGCTGCGGTACGCGAAGACGTCCGAGCCCAGGCTCGTCCAGAAGTGGTGCGGGTCCTGGATCATCGGGTTGGCGAGGATCAGGGGCTCGTCGTCGTAGACCCAGTCGCCGTGGAGCGTCCCGCTGAAGACCGCCGCGGCCAGCAGCGCGGCCGTCAGCGCCATGATCACGTGCAGCCGACGCTCGGAGAACGGAGCGCCCGACCCGGCCGCCGGCCGCGTGCCGCCGTCTCCCTCGCTCGGCGGCGTCGCGGGGGGCTTCGTCTTCGTCGGCTTCGCCGGCGTGCTTGATCCGGGAGCGGGGCGGTGAGGCATGGGCATCTAGGGTATGCGCCCCTGACGGGCCGACCGCACGAGCCGCTACGCTTGTTCTCTGCCCCCCGCGTCATGGACCAGCACGCCCCCACGCCCCCTCCCCCCCGCACGCACCGCCCCGATCCCGCGCGGAACCTCCGCACCGCCCTGCTGGGGCTGCTGGTCAACACCGTGCTCGCGGCCGCCAAACTCGCCGCGGGAATCCTCGGCAACTCCTACGCCCTGGTCGCCGACGCTCTGGAGTCCTTCACGGACATCGTCGCGAGCCTGATCACCTCCGCCGGCCTCCGCTACGCCGCCCGCCCCCCGGACGAGGAGCACCCCTACGGCCACGGCCGCGCCGAGTCGATCGCCGCCCTGGTCGTCAGCGCCATGCTCTTCGCCGCCGGCGTCGTCATCGCCGTCCAGGCCGTCCGCGAGATCCGCAGCCCCGGCCCCGGCCCCGCGCCGTTCACCCTCTGGGTCCTGATCGCGGTCGTCGCGATCAAGGAGGGGGTCTATCGGCGCATGCGCCGCGTGGCGCGCGACACCGGCAGCCCCGCCGTCGCCGCCGACGCCTGGCACCACCGCGCCGACGCCGTCACCTCCGCCGCCGCGGCGATCGGCATCTCCGTCGCGCTCATCGGCGGCGAGGGGTACGAGTCCGCGGACGACTGGGCCGCCCTCGCGGCCGCGGGGATCGTCCTCTTCAACGCCGCCGCCCTGCTGCTCAGCGCCTGGCACGACCTGATGGACCGCCAGAGCCCCGCGCTGCTGGCCCGGGTCCGGGCCGCGGCCGAGCGCGTCCCCGGCGTAGCAGGGGTCGAGAAACTCCACTCCCGCCGCAGCGGCAGCGCCGACTTCATCGACATGCACCTGCACGTTGACCCCGACATGACGGTCCACGACGCCCACGCCCTCAGCGGGCGCGTCAAGGCCGCCGTCCGCGACGCCGTGCCGAGCGTGGCGAACGTGTTGATCCACGTCGAGCCGGCGGAGCAAGGTGGAGAGGAAGAGCCAGAGGCACAAAGGTGCGAAGGCGCAGAGTGATGACGCGCCGGCCCGACGCCCATCGCCTCGTGATCCCTTTGTGCCTTCTTCTGCGCCCCGTGCGCCCCGCGCTCGGTTCACAAGAACTCACGTTCCCACCCCGCACCTGCCGCGAGGTAGCATCACTCAGGACGAAAGGGGATGTCCATGGTGATGCTCCTCAGCGGCCGCGACGGCTCCGAGTTCGAGTTGGGGCTCATCGAAGAGCGCCTCGCGGAGATCCAGGACGGGTTCGGCGACAGCGCCGCCGTCACGATCACCTTCCGCGTCGCCACCCCCGACGAGTCCTGGGAGGAAACCTCCCCCTGCTTCAACCTCTACGAGGTCGAGAACCTCGCCGAGTGGCTCGAGGCCGTCAGCGACCGCACCATCATCGCCCGCGACGCCCCCGATGAGGGCGAGGAGGCCGAGGTCGATCTGCTCGAGCCCGAACTGAACTTCGCCGTCGTCCGCGACATGGGCGAGGACGTCGTCCTGCGCATCAGTTTCCACCTCGAGGACCGCCCCGAGGAGTTCGAGGTGGACGCCCCCACCGACGAGGCCACGCACATCGACCTGCGCCTCTCGCGCGACGCGCTGCGCATCGCCGCGGCCCAACTCCGCGACGGCCTCGAGCGCCTGGGGCGCCCCGGCCGCGCCGGCGCCTCGGGCGCCGCCTCCGCCGCCGACAAGCTCCGCGACGACCTCCTCGGCGAGGATGAACTCGCCGAGATCCGCGTCCCCGAGGACGACCTGGGCCTGGGCCCGCGGATCGTCTCGGAGGAAGACGTCGGCTTCGGCGCCGGCCCCGACGAGGCGGAAGAAGCGCGGATGCAGGATGAGGACGAAGAACGTGGCACGGGCTTCTAGCCCGTGCCTCCTCCTCTACCGTGCCTTCTCAGCCTCCTATCCCCCTCACTTCGAGCCTTCAGGCATCCGCTCATTCTCGCGCACACTCACTCGGCCACGCCCACGGCCAGTCCACGAGCCCCGCTGCCCGTGGATTCGCACGCACATACTCCACCGTTCGGTGCAGTTCTTCCTCATCGCGCACCAGATGGTCGTATGACTCCGGCTGCCAGAACGCTCCGCTCCTGCCGAGCAACTGATTCGCACGCGCCGCCGTGAAGCTCTTCCACGAATGCAGAACTGCCGAGAGTGCGTGCCCGTGCTCCGGACGCAGCACGACGTGCACATGATTCGGCATGATGCACCACGCGGCAAGCCGGTACCGCTCCCCTTCAAAATGGACGATGGCGTCGCGAACAAGGCTCGCCACCCTCGGGTCGCGGAGGTAGCACGCCCCGTAGCCGGCATCCAGGTACCGCTCGATCCGCTCGCTGTGCAGGCGATCGAGCCGCCGCCGCTCGTACACGCTCAGGTCCCGTCCCATCGCCGCCGCCCGCCTCAAGATCCCCTCCCGCTCGCGGACAATCGCCCGCAGCACGCTCGCCGGGAGGCTGTCGGCCAGACGGAATGTCACGGAGTAGACGCCGCCCTCCCTGGTCCAATGCGGGAGGTACGCCCCGCGGCGGATCCGGATGCCGCCGCAAGCCTGGTCGGACGAGGTCCGCTCGTCCGGCGGCCCTTGGTTCTGAGGTTGTGACCGATCGCCGTGCACTCTCCCAGCTTACATCTGGAGGTTGTTGCAGCGAAGAGGACCTCGAAAGAAGAACGAGGCCCGGAGTATTGGGGAGAGGGAGAGTGCACGGGCTGGAAGCCCGTGCCACGCGAAGGCCCGCCATACACCTGGGCCGATGCCCCCTTCCGAGGATCCCGCCCTCGATCTCCCCTCCGGACCCACCGAGCCCCTCCGCGCGCCCCACGTTCCTGCGCCGTCGCAGACCATCGGCCCCGACCGCATCCCCTCCCTCCTCGGCGAGGGGGGTTCGGCAGCGTCTACCTCGCGGAGCAGACCGCCCCCGCCGGCGGCGCCAGCCTCGCCAGCGCGAACAGGCCGGGGAGGAGATCAACCTCCGATGCCGCGCACTCGACCACCGGCCGCTTCTCGCCGTGCAGGTAGAGCCTGAACCGGCCGCCGTCGCACCCGTACCGCGCGATCTCCTCCAGCGCGACGTCCCGCCCCGCGTGCCGGCCCTTCAGCACCCGCACGCCGCGGCGGGAGAGCGCCATCCGCGGCGTCCACGCCACCTCCTCGCCGCGTTCGATCCGCGCCAGCCACTTCTCGGCGATCTCCATAGCGATGCGGTCGCGCGCCGCGTCGATCTCGTCCGAGCCCTTCATCCGCTTGCCGTACGGCCGCGCCTTGTGCAGGCACTCGAACCGGATCACCCGCTTCGCCGCCCCTTCGCCCGCGCCGACCTCCATCCGCACTTTCGTGCTCACGTGCATCCCGTTGTACTTCACCTGCTCCAGCGCGTACGTCAGCGTCTCCGCCTCCTCGTAGGCGATCTCGACCACCCCGCCGACTCCCCCCGTCCGCCGCACCCCGCGCTCGCAGAACTCGTACCGATGCATCGCCCGCAGCCCCGTGGCCAGCGTCGCCACCGCGAACCCTGCGGCCGCCACCGCCGGAGCCAGCGGCCCCACGTCCAGGCGCCGCCCCGTCGCCACCGGCAGCGTCCCGCCCATCGCCAGATGAACCGCCGCCGCGGCCGCGCCCACCGCGAGCACCCCCAGCCCCACCGGCGTCGCCACCGGCTCGCGTCGGCAGAACAGCACCCGCCCCAGGTCCCGGCCGTCCCGACGCTCCCCGGCATGACTCACGCCCGTCATGTCGATTCGACCTCCACGCCGCACGCAGCGACATCCCCTCATCGGCCATCTCGCCGCGCCGCTTCTCCGCACCCGGAGTTCCCCCGGTCCGGCCCGCGCGCCGTTATGAGGCCGCTCACGCTTCCTCCAGGGTCGTTCACACACCGGCGTGTTCATTCATTCATCGACTCATCTCGACGTGCGCCGGCGCGCGCGGTGTTACACTCACTCCATGTCCATCCCCGGCTGGCACGACTGGCCCACATGGACCATGGCCGCGACACTGGCGCTCCTCGGCGCCGCGACGCTCGCCCTGGGCGTCTTCTGGGACCGCCCCCGCGGCCGCCGGCGCTGCCCGAAGTGCTGGTACGACATGTCCGGCGTCCCCGGCCTGACCTGCCCCGAGTGCGGCAAGGTCGCCCGCAGCGAACGCCGACTCCGCCGCACGCGCCGCCATCGCCCCATCATCGCCCTGGGCGTCCTCCTCCTGCTCGCCTCGTGCGCCCCCACGCGCTGCCGCGACGTGCGGCACCGCGGCTGGCCCGCCGCGCTCCCCGATCCGGCCCTCTTCGCCCTCATGCCCCTGGGCGCCCGCGAGTCCACCTGGCAGAAGTCCTACAGCGGCTACGGGCTCGGCTACGACATCCACCACGAGATCCGCGCCCGCCTCGGCTTTCGCTTCGGCAGCACCACCCCGCGCTCCGAGCACCGCCTCAGCATCGTGGACCGCCACCTCCTCGCCTGGCTCTGTCTCGCCCTGGGCGACCCCGATCGGCTCACCTGGAACCAGGACCTCTACGCCGCCACCCTCGCCTCCCTCGCCGCGGCCGACGCCCTCCCCCGCCGCGCCTGGCCCATCCTCTGGCGGCGCACCGCCGACACCTCCATCTGGTGCCGCGACCGCTGGCCCCGCGGCGTTCCCATCCGCGTCACCATCCACACACCATCGTGGTTCTACGCCCCCTCGCCCGGCCCCGCTCGACGGGCCACGTTCGAGCGGACCGCCGACCCCGATGCCCGCTACGAGGCGATCCTCGCCGCGGAGCCTGCTCTGATTGGCCGCGGCAACCGTCCGCCCGCCTGGACGGACAGCACGATCGAGTTCGGCCCCGGCGATGCGCCCCTCGACACCCGCGTCACGCTCGAGCAACTCCCCGACCCCGGCGGCGCGGCCGACGGCGCCGCGATCACCCTCTGGACCGGAACCACCCGCGTCCCCACCACCCTCGTCCCCACCATTGACGACGCCATCACCATCGTCCGCGACGGCGAGATCGACGCCGCCCTCTCCCGCGCCATGCACCTGGTCCTCCAGGGCGGCTACGCCCACCTGTGGATGACCGCCACCCCGGAGATCGACACCTCCACCCTCACCCTGGGCGTGCGCATCCGCTTCCTCCGCCGCGGCGAGGAGGTCGCCCACGCCTCCTTCTGGACCCGCGTCTTCATCACCGGCCCCGATCCCCAGCCGGTCGCCATGGACGTCCCGATCAGCGGCGACGCCGCGGCCGTCCTCGCCGCCGACCTTGCCAACGACCCCGACTGGCAGGTCGAGATCGCCGCCGACCCCGTCATGGCCCTCCGCGACCTGCGCTCCGACCGCTGCTGGGGCGGGTCGTTCCTGCTGCCGCGCGGGCAAGTCACCGTCCGCGCCGACGGCAGCCCGGAGCCCCGCGTGCTGCCGCCCGCCACCGCCGGCCGCGGCGGCATCACGCGGTCACTCCCCGGCCCACAGGGCTGAACGTCGATCGCCGGGGGTTGAGCGAACGCGGCGAGCAACCCCCCCCGGGGGCCGCTCCCGGCGCAGCAAACGGGCCCGCCGCGGGAGCGGCGGGCCCGGTCTCGGATGCAACGCGCAATCCCCCCCGCCCGCATCACGCCACCGTGATGCTCTTGTCCAGGTACACGTCCTGGATCGCGTTGAGCAGCGCGATCCCCTCCTTCATCGGCCGCTGGAACGCCTTGCGGCCGCTGATCAGGCCCATGCCGCCGGCGCGCTTGTTGATCACCGCCGTCCGCACCGCCTCCTGCAGGTCGCTGGCCCCCTTGCTCTCGCCGCCGGAGTTGATCAGCGGCACGCGGCCCATGAAGTTGTTGATCACCTGGTACCGGCACAGGTCGATCGGGTGCCCGCCGTGGCCCTGCTCGTCGCTCCCGCAGAGGTCGGTGTACACCCGCTTGTCCCACTTGCCGTAGCCGCTCGAACCGGCGTTGAGCGCGGCGTACCCGCCGTTCTTCGTCGGGAGTTTCTGCTTGATGATGTCCGCCTGGATCGTGGCGCCCAGGTGGTTCGCCTGCCCGGTCAGGTCCGCCGCGTCGTGGTAGTCCGTGCTCTTGCCGTCGGCGCCCTTGACCTTGAACGCGCTGTTGCGGGTGTAGCACCACAGCACCGTCACCATCCCCAGCGAGTGCGCCTCCTCGAACATGGCGGCCACCTCCTGGATCTGCCGCCGGCTCTCGTGCGACCCGAAGTAGATCGTCGCCCCCACCGCCACCGCCCCCATCTCGTACGCCAGCCGCACCGACCCGTAGAGCGTCTGGTCGTAGATGTTCGGGTAGCTCAGGATCTCGTTGTGGTTGAACTTCACCAGGAAGGGGATCTTGTGCGCGTACTTCCGCGCCACCGCCCCCAGCACCCCGAACGTGCTCGCCACCGCGTTGCACCCCCCCTCCAGCGCCAGTTTCACGATGTTCTCCGGGTCGAAGTACGCCGGATTGGGCGCGAAACTCGCCCCCGCCGAGTGCTCCACGCCCTGATCCACCGGCAGGATCGACACGTACCCCGTCCCCGCCAGCCGCCCGTGGTTCAGCAGCGTCTGGTAGTTCCGCAGCACCGACACCGGCCGGTCGCTCAGCGACACCACCCGGTCCACAAAGTCCGGCCCCGGCAGGTGCAGGCTCGTCCGCGGCACCGTCCGGGACTCGTAGTTCAGCAGCGCGTCGGCCTCCTGGCCGAGGATGGAGCGGACATCGGTCGTCATGGCGGGACTCCGGTTTCCTGGGATGTTGCCTCAAAAAAAGAAGGCCGACTCAGCGTCGCCGGTCCATTCTAGGGTCCCCCGCGGAGCCTCCGGCCCGCTCGGCCCTGCGAGCCCGCCCCCTCCGCCCCCGCCCTCCCATGCGCTCCCCCCTTGCACCCCGGCCGGCCCGCGCGAGAATACCGCTATGGCTATCGCCGGATCGGCCCCGGGCCGCCCGACCCGGCGTCCCCCCGCCGGCCGCGGCGGGGAGCCACGTCACGGGGTGCGCAGGGGGTGCGGAAGGATGCCCGAACGATGAATCAGGGAAACTCCGGGGATGACGGCGCCGCCCGCGGCGGACGCCCGCTGCGCACGTGGATCGTCGTCGCCCTGCTCAGCCTCGCCGGGGCCGCGGCCTCCCTCGCCGGCTTCGTCTTCGTCAACCGCTGGTCCACCGAGCGCGCCGAGGCCGCGTTCCACCTCGCCGCGCAGGAACGCATCGCCGCCGTCCGGCGCGAGATCGGCGTCCACTTCGAGGCCCTCTACGCCCTGGGCTCTCTGTTTGACTCCTCCTCCAAGGTCGACCAGGACGAGTTCCGGACCTTCGCCACCGCCACGCTCGGCCGCAACCCCGGCCTCTCCGGCCTGGGCTACGTCCGCCGCGTCCCCGCTTCCCAGCGCGAGCAGGCCGAACGCGAACTCGGCCGGCCCCTCCTGGAGCAGACCGCCGACGGCGACTTCCGCACCGCCGGCGAGCGCGACGTCTACTACCCCTTCTGGTTCATCCACGCCGCCGACGGCCTTGCCTCCCCCGCCGGCATCGACGTCGCCGCGGAGCCCCATCGCGCCGCGGCGCTCGAGCGCGCCATCCGCACCGGCCGGATCGAACTGACCGGGCCGCTGCGGATCATGGTCTTCCCTGAGTTCCGCAGCGGCATCGTCGCCGTCCTCCCCCTCTACAAGCGCCTCCCCGACGGCTCCCGCGGCGAGGTCTACGGCGCCGTCACCGCCGCCCTCGCCGCCCACGAGGTCATCCACGCCGCCCTGGAATCCCTGCACGGCGGCGGCGTCGAACTCCACGTCCACGACGCCGACCCGCACGACGGCCGCATCTCCCCGCTCTACATCCACGGCGTCGGCGCCCCCCCGCCCCCGCTTTCTCCATCATCGGGCGACGCCGATCCCGACCCCATCCCCGCGGGCCGGCACGTCATGCGCGTCACCCAGGACGTCGGCGGCCGAACCTGGATCATCACCGCCGTCCCCGATCACCCCCTGGACGCGCACTCCTGGGAGGCCTGGGGCGTCCTGGGGGCGGGGCTCCTCCTGACCGCCCTCGCGGCGATGAACGTCGCCACCACCATCAGCCGGCGCGACGCCGAACGCCTCGTCCGCGAGCGCACCGCCGCCCTGGCCGACCAGGGCCAGCGGCACGAGCGCGCCCAGGCTCGCCTCGCCGAGAGCGAACTCCGCTTCCGCCAGTTCGCCGACAACATCGACGCCGTCTTCTGGATGGTCTCCGGCACGCCCCCGCGCATCGAGTACGTCAGCCCCGCCTTCGATCGCATCTGGGGCCAGCCCGCCTCCCAACTCCTCCAGGACCGCCGCCGCTACTTCGACTCCATCCACCCCGACGACCGCGCCACCGTCGAGTCCCTCGTCGCCGTCCAGGGCAAGGCCCCCTTCGACGCCGAGTACCGCATCGTCCGCCCCGACGGCTCCGTCCGCTGGATCCGCGACCGCAGCGTCCCCATCGCCCCCGGCCCCTCCGGCCCGCGCGCCGCCGGCATCGCCGAGGACATCACCGACCGCAAGCGCGCCGAGCAGGCCCTGCAGGACAGCGAGGCCCGCCAGCGCGCCGTCCTGGCCGCCATCCCCGACTGCATGTTCCGCATGGCCCGCGACGGCGCCTGCCTCGACTACCACGTCCCCGAGGGGATGCCCCTGCCCGTCCCTCCCGACCGGTTCCTCGGCCGACGATGCGAGGAGGTCCTCCCCCCCGCCGTCTGCGCCCCCACCCTCCAGGCCATCGAGGGCGCCCTCCGCACCGGCCAGCTCCACACGTTCGAGTACACCGACCCGGGCGACGACCCCCGCCAGTGGGAGGTCCGCGTCGTCCCCTGCGGCGACGACGAGGTGCTCGCCATCGTCCGCGACGTCTCCGAGCAGCGGCGGGCCCAGGAGGCCCTCCGCGCCAGCGAGGCACGCTACCGCATCGTCGCCGAGCAGACCGGCCAGGTCATCTACGACTACGCCGTCGCCTCCGGCGACATCGTCTGGGCCGGCGCCATCCAGGCCGTCACCGGCTTCACCACCGAGGAGTTCGCCCGCTTCGACATCAAGGGGTGGGCCTCCCTGCTCCACCCCGAGGACCGCGACGCCGTCCTCGCCGAACTCGACCGCGTCCTGCGCATGGGCGGCCACTTCCGCGTGGAGTACCGCATCCGCCGCGCCGACGGCCGCTACGCCACCATCCTCGACAACGGCGTCCTCATCGACGTCGGCACGCCCAACGCGCGCCTCCTGGGCGCCATGAAGGACATCACCGAACGCGTCGCCGCCGAGGAGGCCCTCCGCGAGAGCGAGGAGCGATACCGCCTCCTGGCCGAGAACGCGACCGACATGATCTCCCGCCGCACCCCCGACGGCGTCTTCCTCTACGCCTCCCCCGCCTGCCGCGCCCTGCTCGGCTACGAGCCCGAGGAACTCCTCGGACGCACCATCCACGACTTCGCCGACCCCGCCGACCCCCTCCACCCCTTCCACCGCTCCGGCCAGCGCCTCGCCGACGCGCCCGCCGGCGGCACCTCCGTCGTCCGCACCCGCGTCCGCCGCAAGGACGGCCAGGTCGTCTGGCTCGAGACCACCAGCCGCGCCGTCGTCAACCCCGCGACCGGCGCCGTCCAGGAGATCGTCGCCGTCAGCCGCGACATCACCGAGCGCATGAACGCCGACCGCGCCCTGCGCGACAGCGAGGAGCGCTTCCGCTCCCTCTCCACCTGCTCCCCCGTCGGCATCTTCATGTCCACCTCCCGCGGCTCGCTCACCTGGGTCAACCCCCGCCTGCTCGAGATCGCCGGGCTCGCCTACGACGAGGCCCTCGGCGACGGCTGGGCCACCCGCGTCCACCCCAACGACGCCCCCTGGCTCCGCCAGGGGTGGCGACGCGCCGCCGCCGACGCCCGCTCCTTCTCCGCCGAGTTCCGCTTCCAGCACCGCACCGGCGACATCCGCTGGGTCCGCGCCACCACCAGCCCCATGTTCGCCGACTCCGGCGAACTCGTCGGCCACGTCGGCGCCCTGGAGGACATCACCGACCGCAAACTCGCCGAGCAGGCCCTCCGCGACAGCGAGGAGCGCTACCGCCGCCTCGTCGAGACCTCCCCCGACGGCATCTTCGTCCACCAGGACGGCCGCGTCGTCTTCGCCAACGCCGCGGCCGCGCGACTCCTGGGCGCCCCCTCCCCCGCCGACCTCATCGGCGTCCCCGTCTCCGACCTCATCCACCCCTCCGTCATCGACGAGGTCCGCGCCCGCCTCCGCCGCCTCGCCGACGGCGCCGAGTCCGTCCCCCCGCTCGACCAGAAGATCGTCCGCCTCTCCAAGGACACCCTCGACGCCGAGATCGCCGCCTCCGCCTGCATGTACGGCGGCCGGCCCGCCGTGCAGGTCGTCGCCCGCGACATCACCCAGCGCAAGGCCGCCGAGGCCCGCCTGCGCTTCCAGGCCTCGGTCCTCTCGCAGGTGGACGACGCCGTCATCGCCCTCGACGACGCCAAGCGCATCACCTACCTCAACGCCGCCGCCGCGCGCATCTACGGCGTCCACCAGCCCGACATGATCGGCCGACACATCTCCGAACTCTACACCCAGCAGTGGCTCCGCCCCTCCGACGAGGCCGCCGCCTTCGCCGAACTCCGCGCCCGCGGCCGGTGGGAGGGCCTCTCCCTCCACGTCAAGCCCTCCGGCGACCGCATCTACGTCGAGTCCGTCATGAGCACCCTGCGCGACGACCGCGGCCGCCACGCCGGCATCCTCGCCGTCGTCCGCGACGTCTCCGACCGCATCCGCTGGGAGCAGCGCCAGTCCCTCATGATGGCCGAACTCGACCACCGCGTGAAGAACAACCTCGCCGCCGTCCTCTCCATCGCCGACCAGACCATCCGCTCCTCCACCTCCCTCGCCGACTTCGGCGAGGCCTTCACCGGACGCATCCGCGCCCTGGCGCGCATGCACGGCGTCCTCGCCCAGTCCCGCTGGAAGGGCGCCAACCTCGCCGACCTCGCCCGCCAGTCCCTCGAGGCCTACATGGTCGGCAACGGCCGGCGCGTCTTCATCGACGGCCCCGACGTCCTCCTCCCCGCCCGCGCCGCCTCCCCCGTCTGCATGGCCCTCCACGAACTCGCCACCAACGCCGCCAAGTACGGCGCCCTCTCCGTCCCCTCCGGCCGCGTGGACATCCGCTGGTCCCTCGCCGACCCCGACCCCGACGCCCCCGACGCCCCCAGACGTGTGGAACTCCAGTGGACCGAGTCCGGCGGCCCCCCCGTCGCCGAGCCCCGCCGCCGCGGCTTCGGCACCGAACTCATCGAGGGCGGCATCGCCTACGAACTCCACGGCGACGTCGAGATCGCCTTCCACCCCAGCGGCCTCGCCTGCCGCATGACCATCCCCCTCGAAGACGAGCCCGACCGCCTCACCCCCCCCGATCCCCCCGCCCCCCCCTCCCCACCCACCCCTCCCAACCCCCACGCCAACGGCGCCGCCACAACCTGACCCCCCTCTCCGTGGCACGGGCTTCCAGCTGGTGTGTAGAAACGATTTGACAGCGGCG
>Ga0207864_1000159_pt1 | contig 108302 bp, 91 predicted proteins | sample HigsolmetaAR202D_FD_184834 | JGI IMG/M metagenome (GOLD analysis project Ga0207864, IMG submission 184834) | Ionic liquid and high solid enriched microbial communities from the Joint BioEnergy Institute, USA - AR20-2-D (SPAdes) (version 2) ...
GATGGATCATTTCTTTGCCGATCGAGAAACGGCTCGTACCGTCCGGCATCACGCCCTTGCCTTGCGTGGCGCGGATGGCCGTACAGAGATTGGTCTTGCGCGACAGACACGATTTGCACTGTCGGCACTCGGGCGTGTAGAGCGGGATGACGTGATCGCCCTTCTTTACCGAGGTCACGCCAGGGCCGACGTCGACGACGATGCCGGCGCCTTCATGCCCGAAGATCACTGGAAACAATCCTTCCGGATCGGCACCGGAACGTGTGAATTCATCCGTATGACAGATGCCCGTCGCCTTGATCTCGACGAGCACTTCGCCCGCCTTCGGTCCGTCCAAATCCACCGTCGTCACTTCGAGCGGCTTGCCTGCCGCGTAGCACACGGCCGCCTTCGTCTTCATACGTCGCCTCCTCGCCTGCGCGAGCAAACAAACTGCATCTTTCGTGCTCAGTCGCGCTCGAGCTGCAACGGAATTTGTTTCAGAACCGCGCCGGCGCGAATGCGCTCGTCGTCCTGGACGCCCGCGATAACCTTGCCGTTCTCATCCAGCAGCGGAATGCGATAGCTCGCAAGAATCTGCCGGACCTTGTCCTGATGCTCGTCGATCCATCGATCGAGCGTGTTCTTCCACTCCTGCTCGCCGAAGCGCACACCCATCGAGATCTCGAAATCGAACTTGATTTGCGGATCCGACGTGAACGGCACCGCACGCCACGCAGGGAACGCGTTGTGCTCCCGCACCAGGAAGCCCGCGATCGGCCCCCAAACGATCGCCATGTCGATCTTTCCGGCCAGGAGATCTTGTTCAACCGTGTGACCGGGACTCTCCTCGGGATCGCCGCTCTGCGGCGTATAGAACACCGCACGATCGAGCATGTCGTTGCGCAGGAGCCAATCCGCACCCGGCGACCGGCCGAACACACCGATACGCAATGCCTTGCGCTTATCCGGCGGCAGCCTCAGCAGGTCGTCGGCAACCTTGAGGTCGCCAAGGTCGTCGCGGGCCGGAAATACGAGTGCATAAGTCGAACGCATATAGGGCCGCGTCGTCGCCGTCAGCTCATACCCCTTGGGCACGCCGATGATCACGTCGCACTTGAACTGCTGCGTTTGTTCGTCGCGCTCTCGCAGCGTATGGCGAACGAATCCCATACGCTGCGGAAAAAACGTGTACTCGACATGGCGACCGAGGTCTTGCGCGAGCGCTTCGGCGATCTTGTTCTCGTAACCTTCGCCGCGATCGTTCGATAGCGGCATGTTGTGCGGATCGGCACACACGCGCAGCGTCTCGCCATCCGGCGCTGCTGCCACTGCAAGAGCGCTCAACACGCAGCCCAACGCCGCAAGCGATGCCCGCCCATACCGGCGATTCGGCTCATTCGAGCGGCGATAAGCGTCCCGGTTGAATGTCACCATTGGATCGACCTTTCAAATATGCGTACAACCCTTCCCAGTTCTTGGTCACCATTTGACTCGTATTGAACGGCGGCATGCCCTTTTCCGGGCGTCCGTTCATGATGACTTCGTGAAACTGCTCTTTGGTCAGAACCTTCATCGACTCGACGAGCGCCGGACCCACGAGTCCTTCCTGCTGTGCGCCGTGACAGCGTTCGCATGCGAGCGCGCGCCAAGTTTTCCAACCCTGTAACGTCTGCTCGTCCACTTTGTTGCCGTCGCGCACTTCGTAGAGCTTTCCGTTTCCTTCGTTAGCACCGAAAACGATGAGCGGGACGGCAATCAGACACATCACCCCAGCGGCTAGTCGCATAACGTAGTTTGCAGGACGGGTTCCGATTCGATCGTGCGGCACGCCGGCATGCGGCGTGCCACACACGTATTGCTGTCTCAACACCATGCCCTCAGCGTGCATCCGCCGTTCGCGAACCGCCGCTGTCGGGCAGCGCGAACACGAAGAGCGCGCCGCCAAGGGTCGTGTACTTGGCGAGATCTTTGTAACCACCCACGGCGCCGAGACCCTCCGTCTCTCCTTGCAAGCCTGCCGCCATGCCGATTCCGGCCCATCCGCCGATGCCGGAATACACGCCGACGTATTGTTTGCCGTTGTACTCGTACGTGAATACGTTGCCGATGATTCCCGACGGCGTCTTGAACTTCCAAAGCTCTTTGCCGTCTTTCGTGCTCACCGCTTTGATGTACCCCTCGAGCGTGCCGTAGAACACGATGTCGCCTGCCGTCGTCAACGCGCCCGACCATACCGAGAAGCGTTCGGGCTTCGACCAAACGATCTTGCCTTGCGCCGGATCCCACGCGATGAAGTTGCCCATTCCGCCGTGGCTATTCGGCGCGGGATACATCGTCAGCGTGGCGCCGACGTACGGCTGACCCGCGACGTACTCGACTTGGAACGGCTCGTACGTCATGCACACGTGATTCGTGGGCACATAGATCAAGCCGGACTTGCGGTCGTAGCTCGCAGGTTGTTGATCCTTGGTGCCGAGCGCCGCGGGGCAAATGTCTTTCACGTTGACGTCAGGCCCCGTGGTTCCCGGCGAATAGCGTTTGTCGACGACTGGACGGCCCGTCTTCATGTCGACCTTCGTCGCCCAGTTCACTTTCGGATCGTACTTCTCAGCGACGAGCAGCTCGCCGGTTTCGCGGTTCAGCGTGTAAGCGAAGCCGTTGCGATCGAAGTGAACGAGCGCAGGAACGCGCCGGCCTTTGAAGTCGATATCGATCAGAAGATTTTCGTTCACGCCGTCATAATCCCATTCGTCGTGCGGCGTCATCTGATACACCCACTTCGCCATGCCGGTGTCTAGATCCCGTGCGAAGAGCGTCATCGACCACTTGTTGTCGCCCGGTCGCTGCGCCGGATTCCAGGTTCCAGGATTACCGGTGCCGTAGTAGACGAGATTGAGCTTCGGATCGTAGGAGTACCAACCCCACGTCGTGCCGCCGCCGAGCTTCCATTGATCGCCTTCCCAGCTCTTCAGCGACGAATCCTTGCCGATCGGCGCCATGCGGCCGTTCGTCCAGGTCATCGTCTTCTGCGGATCGACGAGCAGATCCTGATCCGGCCCCGTGCTCCACGCCGTCCACACTCTCTTGCCGGTCTTGATGTCGTATGCAATCAGCCGGCCGCGTACGCCGAATTCGCCGCCCGAAATGCCCGTGATGACCTTGTCCTTGAAGACATGCGGTGCGTTCGTGTTCGTCTCGCCGATCTTCGGATCGCCATTCTTGGCGGTCCACACGACTTTTCCGGACTGCGCATCCAGCGCGACCAGGGTGGTGTCCGCCTGTTGCAGGAAGATCTTGCCGTCGCCGTAAGCGAGCCCGCGGTTTACCGTGTCGCAGCACATGACCGGCACGACATCTGCATTTTGCTTCGGCTCGTATTTCCACTTGAACGACTGATCCTTTAGATTGACCGCATACACGTTGTTCGGGAACGGCGTATGGATGTACATCGTGTCGCCGATGACGAGCGGCGAGCCTTCATGGCCCCGCAGCACGCCGGTGGACATCGTCCACGCGACCTGCAACTGTCCGACGTTCGAAGCGTTGATCTGTTTGAGCTCACTGTATCGATGGTTGGCGTAATCGCCGGCCTGCATCACCCAGTTCGTGGGTTTGGCCGCAAGTGCATCCAGATCGTTAGCGCCGGCTATTCCGATCAAAGACGCGGTCGCGGCCCCTGCTGCGATGCCAACTAGAAAGGAGCGATGCCTATGTTTCATGATCATTCCCCCACAACCCTTCCGAGAACCGAGACCGATGGTTTGATTCCGCGCTTGCTGGCGCGCAGCATGCGGCTGCCGCCAACACACACCGACAAGAGACGTCCTTTGATGATGCAACGCCTGTGCCACAAAGCGTCGTTACGCGGTCTGGCTATCACCGTCCTTGCGTGCGGCGCAGCTCACGCCGCCGACGCACCGCCTGCCAACGATTACCCGACACATGCGCGCGTCGAGTACGTCAACGAATGCATCGCCAAACATGGCAGCAAGCTCTCCGCGGTGTATCAGTGCTCGTGCGCAATCGACACCATCGCGAAGACGCTCACCTATGACGAATTCGTCGAAGGAGCCACATTCGTGAAATACGCAACTTTGCCCGGAGAAGGCGGCGGGATCTTTCGGGATTCCGAAAAAGCGAAGAGCACAGCGAAACGTTACCGCGAGCTCGAGGCAAATGCCCTACGAAGTTGCGGGCTCAGCTCGTGATTCGTGATTGTGACTGAAGGAGGGCGACGCCCTCCTTTCCCTTTTCCCTTTTCCCTTTTCCCTTCTTCCCTCATTCCCTCATTCCTCATCCCCTACCACCGGCCCAACGACCACGCCCCAGGGAGAGCGCCCTACCGGAATGGTCTTGATGACCTCGAGTGTCGTCGTATCGACGACACTCACGTCGTTAGAAGGCCCGTTCGCGGTGTAAAGGCGCTTGCCGTCGCGCGACAGTGCGATGCCCCACGGCCGCGTTCCGACGCGAACTTCTTTCACCAATCGCAATGTCTTTGGATCAGTTGTATCGACAACGGCCACGGTTCCGCCGCGGCCGGTGCTCAAATACAACCGGTGCCGTGTTGGATCGAGAACGACCCCCATTGGGCGAGTCTCTTTACGCAACTGCAGCACACGCTCAGCCGGATGATCCTGCCTGACGGAGACCCGGTAGAGCGAGGCATCGAACTCGCCGGATATGTAGGCTGTCGCGCTATCCGGCGTGAAAGCGATATCGCGCGGCCGTTGTCCGACCTCCACCGTCCGAACGACCTCGAGCGTGTTGGTGTCGATGATTGCGACCGAATGATCGGACTCGCTCGTAACGAGCGCCCAACGACCGTCCGGCGAGACGGCGACGCCTTCGGGCTCGTCCCCGACAGGAATGCTCTTCACCACGCGTCCGCTCTCGATATCGACGACGGTGGCGCGTCCGATGTCTTCGTTCGAGACGAACAGCCGTTTGCCATCGGCACTCAGATCGAATTGCTCTGGATCCGAACCCGCAGCGATCACTTTGACGAGCTTCCGTGCCTCCGTATCGACAATCGCAATACCGTCAGCCTTCAGATCTCGCTCGCGCTTCGCGCACTCCTCGTCCGGCACAGTCGGTGGACACTTCGGCAAGCCGCTGACCGCGACGTACAGCCGGCTTCCGCTGCGATCGAGCTTGAGACCTCGAGGACGCTTCCCGACCTCGATCGTCGCGATCACCTCATCGCGCTGAGTATCGATGATCGAAATGCTGTTACCGTCCTCGTTGGACACATAGGCGCGCTGCGCCTGGGCGGGCGCCAGCCATGCGGCCAGCGCGCACCCGAACAAGACAGCGATTCGAACTGCAGTGTGTTTTGCAGGGCCCCTCGTGCGATTAGAACGACAGATATGCGCCGATGTTGAAGTTGCTGCTTTCATTCTTCAGTCCGCTGTGCGCCTTGGAAGTCGTATCCGTAAACTCGCCTAACAGCGTGAGGTTCTCGGTGAGCGAGTAATACGCACCCACCGTGTATTTCTTGTTGGTTTCAACCAGATCCGAGATCGGTTCGCCGGACGCCAGATCCAAGTTGCTCTCGCCGTAATTCACGCCGACCTTGAGATCGCCGAACTTCACGGTGACTTGCACGAGGAATCCGTCGGAATCGCGCTCCGCGCCGAAGCCGTTGCTGGCGAGAACGAACAATCCGGTCGTTCCGATGCCTTCGCCTTGGTAATACCAGCCCATGATCTCGGCGGGCCCGATCGTGACTTTGCCGCCGATGTCCCAACCGAAGCTGTCGAAATCGCCGGCATTCGTGAAGCCTTCGTGTTTCTGACTGATGAAGGACGCCGAGACGTACACGGGCCCGTTCGTATACGCGATCTTCGCGTGATAGCCGGGGCTGCTCTCCGGCGGCGCACCATCCGCGGGCTGGCCGAACGGCTCGAGCGGATCGAAAATTCCTATCGTCAGCTTGAAGCCAGCGAAGTCCGGAGTCGTGTAATTGATCTGCGCGAGCCAATCCGTGTAGATGTACCCGAGACCAATCGATCCGAGAGATGTGTTCGACGGTGTGGCGTAATTGCCGTTTCCTGCCCCGACGCCAGGCAACGTCATGTCGTTGAGGATCGCATCGGCACCGAACAAACCGATGTTTCGACCCAGCATGAAAGTGCCCATGGAGTCGTTGCCGAAGGTCAGGAACACCTGGCGGATGTCGAGCCCAGTCGTACCCAAAGCCGTGTTGCGCGAATCGGCACCCTGCCCGAGATTCGGGCTGCCGTCATTCGTACTGATCCCTGGGTAGAAACCGAAAGTGACGCCGAGGTCGTAGCCCTTCTGCGTCGTCGATGCGCTGATCGCCAATGCTGCGGGCAACAAACCGTTGCTGATCGAAGAGGTGCGGTCCTCGCCTGCAGCGCCTCGGCATGCGAGACCTCCGGCAACCGCCGGCCGCGTCTCCTCTTCGCAACTCGAAGCAATGTAGTGGACGTTCACGTTGCCGCTGGCGCTGAGCTTCCAGTCCCCGGCAGTCACTTCGACTGCAAGGGCGGGAGCGCTCATCAACGCAGCCACCGCGATCGTCGTACTCCCCGATACTGCGTGCCTCAACCAGTGTCCGGATCCGCATCGCCGCAAACTCGTCGTCGGCATGACACTTCTCCCTGAACGACCGCAGGTATCCAGCGTTCAAGCAAGGCGTATGCCAGTGGATATTCGACTTACGTGCGATCAACGATGCCCTTAGCGCAGAACGTCGAGTACGAACGCGTAGTGCGAACGCTGCGCTGCGACGCCGGTTCGTTCGCATCGACTTTCGCCGGCAGCCGGCGAGGGAGTTCGACGGTGATATGTATGTGACACTGTTACGTGACAGATGACACAGTGATACAGTGGATTTGCGTCTCCATGTGAGCGCCCATTCGTTGGGGGAACGATGGACTCGAGCTTGGTGCAGCACGCGGCGGACGTTTTGAGCTTCGTTCACGGTGCAGCGGAGCGTCCGGGCCGCCGCGTCGCGGATCTGAGTCCTGAAATCGCCGTTTCATGGCGCCGCTGTGCACTGGATTACTCGATCGATCCAGCGCGGCTGTATACACCGACCGTTCTGGACAGCGTTGCGCTCGCCGAGCGACAGGAGCGCTACCAGGAACTGGTGCAAGTTGCTTCTGCCGAAATCGATTGGCTCTACGAATACATTGCCGAATCCGGGTACGCGTTGGTGCTGACGGATGCCAGCGGCGTCATTCTCTATGAGCGATGCGATGCGACGCTCACCGATACGTTTCATTCGGCCGGGCTGATGATCGGTGCGGATTGGAGCGAGCCGCGCGAAGGCACGAATGGCATCGGCACCTGTATCGCCGAACGGCGGCCGATCATCGTGCACCGCGACGAGCACTTCCGCGCCTGTCACATCGGACTTTCGTGTTCGGGCGCGCCGATCCGAGATCCCTCCGGGTCGCTCGTCGCAGTGCTCGACGCTTCCACGCTACGCAGCCATGCAACGCGCGACTCGGTCGCTCACACGATGGCGCTCGTCAGCCTGTCCGCCCGATTGATCGAGAAATACCTCTTCTTGCGACACTTCCAACAAGACGTCGTGCTCCGTTTCCATGCGCGCCCCGAGCTCGTGAACTTGCAGCACGACGGTGCAATCGCGCTCGGACACGATGCGACGATCGTCGCTGCCGACGAAACGGCGATGCAGTTGTTGCGCACGACGCGCACCGATCTCGTCGGACGACGAATCGGCGAGATCTTCGATGTCAACGAAGCCGAGCTCATCGATCCGTCACAGCGCGGGCTCGGCGCATTGCGGGCGATCCGCGAAGTCACGAGCGGCAGGCGTTTCTTCGCGAGCCTCGATCGTAGCGCCGCTCCGGCGCGCACTCAGGTGTACATGCATTCCGAGAGCGCGAGCAGTCAATCGCGCGTGATGCAGCTCGGGATCTGTTCGAACCGCAAGACGACGCTGACGCTCGAGGAGCTTGCGGGCGAAGACCCGCAGATGTTGCGCAACGTCCGCAGCGCTCATCGCATCGCGAAGACCCGACTGCCGGTCATGATTCAAGGTCCGACCGGCTCCGGTAAGGAAATGTTCGCTCGCGCACTGCACGCGGCGAGCGACCGAGCTTCGCGTCCGTTCGTTGCGTTGAATTGCGCCGCCATTCCCGAATCGCTCATCGAAAGCGAGCTGTTCGGTTATCGCGCCGGCGCGTTCACGGGAGCGCGCAAGGAAGGTTTGAAGGGCAAGATTCTGCAGTCTTCGGGCGGCACGCTGTTTCTCGACGAGATCGGCGACATGCCGCTGCTCCTGCAAACGCGATTGCTTCGCGTGCTCGAAGAAGAGGAAGTCGTACCGCTCGGCACCGAAACACCGATCAAGGTCGATCTACGAGTGATCAGCGCCTCGCACCGGGATCTGCGGGCGATGATCGCGCGCGGAGAATTTCGCGAAGATCTGTACTATCGGTTGAACGGCATCACGCTCGAGCTGCCGCCGCTCGCTCAGCGCACGGACAAGGAGCGGCTGATCCGCGAGCTCCTCGCCGCCGAGACGAGCGACGGTCGTCCGGCAGCGATCGAGGTCGACGCGTTCGAGCAATTACTCGCCTATCGCTGGCCCGGCAATATCCGACAATTGCGTAATGTCATCCGCACCGCCTTGGCCATCTGCGATGGCGGTGTCGTCCGGCTTTGCGACCTGCCGAGCGAGGTGCGCGCACCGACTCTCGCGACAGCGCACCGCAATCTGGACGAGCCCCTTGGCGATGCCCGCAAAGAAGAATTACTGAAGTGCATTAGGGAATGCGACGGCAACATGTCGCGCGTTGCCGAGATGCTCGGCATCAGCCGCAATACTCTCTACCGCCGATGTAGGACGCTCGGTATATCGCCGCGCAACCGCTGAGCGCGGCTCCAAGCCCTGGCATGCAATCTGCTTCTCTTACGCTCGAGAGCAAAGCGCTCGAGATGTTACCGCGTGCGCATGCTCAGTTCGAAGCGACACGACGGGCGATGAACCGTGAAGCACAGGAAGAAGCGTGCTCCGCGAGCCATACGGCTCGCGCACGGATTCCGCCTCGACGGCGATGGAACACGGGCCGGCGGGACGGTGCTGGTGTCCCCGGAAGGCAGAGTCCAACTGAATCTGATCGCGGCCGCGATCCTTACGCTGTGCGACGGCACGCGCAGCCGCGAAGACGTCGTCGTCGAAGTCCTACGTAACTCACCTACGAGCACTCGAGCGGCGGAGATCCGCGAGTTCATCGACGTAGCCATTGAGCGAGGTTGGATTGCAGAGAACTAGGGCTCGGGGCTCGGGACTTGGGGCTCAGGTCGAGTAATACACTGTTCGGGCCTTTTTCACTCAAGCTCACACACGCCAATTGGATAAAGCTGGATTTCTTGCCCAAGCTCCACGCCCCGAGCCCCGAGCCCCAAGCCCAACGTCACTCCAACACCGCCGTCTCCCTTCCCTCCGTCGTCTCGAATCCTTTCACCGTGTCCGTACCAACGGCGCCTTTGAAGATGGCGTTGTGAACTTGTGCGCCGTGAAACATGGCATTCGTCAGGATCGCGCCGGTGAAATCCGCGCCCGACAGATCGGCGCGGCGCAAGTCTGCATCGGTCAAGTCGGCTTGGCTCAAGTCGGCATGGCTGAGATCGGCGCGGGACAGATCGGCCGACCGTAGACGTGCACCTTTCAGGCGCGCTCCGGTCAACACCAGGCGAATCAGACCCATCGGTTGATTGCGCATGTCGGCGCCGCCCTTCACGCCTTCCAGGTTGGCGCCTTCCAAGTTCGCGCGCTCGAAATTGCCCATCATCCGGGCATTGCGGAGATCCGCATTGGTCAGGTCGGCATCCGCGAATACACTCGAGGACATCTGCGCTTCGCTCAGATCGGCACGAATCAGCCGCGCTTCGCGCAAGATTGCAACGTTCAGATTGCACCGCGTCAGCTTCGCATCGGTGAGATTCGCACGCTGCAGCTCCGCACCGAACAGGTTCGCTCCCGAGAAATCAAGTCGCGACAGATCGGCGTCAGGCGCAGTCAGGTTTTTGAATTCGCGGGCACCGCTCGCCAACCGCTGCTCGATGTCCTCGCGCGTAAGTGGCTCGGCGACAGCCGTACTGATTGCCAGAACCGACGCGACGAAGCAGATCCGGGCGAGGAAGCGGGACATCTCTGCTCCCGAGGACTACACTGCTGGGCAGACTCGGACACATGCAGAGTCCGTGCCTTTCGGCGACACCCCCAACGGACATTCGTGCATCGGAGGCGGTTATGAAGACGACACCCACTCCAACCGAGAAGCAGCAAGCCGCACAGCGCAAGCGTCTGGAAGACCTTCTCGACAAAGCGCTTGCAGACACCTTTCCCGCAAGCGATCCGGTATCGTACCTCGTCCCTGAGGATCCGCAAACTAAAGCCGGGGGAAAAGGGAAGAAGGGAAGAAGGGAATGAGGGAATAAGGGAGGATGGAAGGCGCGCGTTCGCGCGCACTACTCACCACTCACTACTCACGACTCACGAGAAGATACCGCTGCATCCGCTCGCGGATCGCGGGCGTCAACGGCAGAGCGCCGTTCGGTCCCATGTAGACCATCGAAGCGTCTTGGACCGCGATGCACTTGCCTTCTTGAAACAAGGCGCAGCACAACAGGTACGACGAATTCCCGATTCGACCGATGCCGATACCCGCATCGATCGGCGTCGGAAAGAATCCCTCGTTCACGAAGTGCAGCGTCATCTGGGCGACCACGACTCGCACCGGCGAATCCGCTTGATAGATCTCCCGCCCCACCGTCTCCATTTGAAAGGCGACGCGGACGTCTTCGGTGTATCGGACGAGCGAAACGTTATTGATGTGCCCGCGGATGTCCAAATCGCCGAATCGAGTCGGCATCTGCAGATGAAAGGGATAGGTTTCAGGGCGAAGACGCGAAGGGTCGGGACGGATCATTAGACTGAGGACTGAAGGCCGAAGACTGAAGGTTATAGGCTACAGGCTACAGGCAACAGGCGACAGACGACAGTGGGATGGGCTTGGCGCGCGAACGTCTTTGCAAGTTGCGCGCAATCGCTCTTCCGCTCTGCAAGCCCCACGCCCCGAGCCTCACGCCCTAGATGAATATCGTCGCCGGATGCTCCAACCGCTCCTTGAGCGCTTGAATCATCTCGGCGGCGTCATAGCCGTCGATGAAGCGATGATCGAAAGACGACGAGAGGTTCATCATCAGACGCACGGCGATGGCGCCTTGATAGATGACCGGACGCTCGACCGCCTTGTTCACGCCGATGATGGCGACTTCGGGGGCATTGATGATCGGCGTGGAGACGATGCCGCCCAACTTACCTAGGCTGGTAATCGTAATCGTCGACCCGCCGAGCTCGGTGCGGCTTGCGGTGCCGTTGCGCGCCGCTTCAGAGACGCGGCGGATTTCCGCCGCGAGCTCGTGCAGCGACATCGTTTCCGCGTGGCGCACGACCGGCACTTTGAGACCTGTCGAGGTCTGCGTCGCGATACCGAGATGCACGCCGCGATACTGAACGAGCACGTTGCGCTCCGCGTCGTAGCGAGCGTTGCACTTCGGGTAGTGCTCGAGCACACGAATCAGCGCCATACCGATGAACGGCAGGTACGTGAATGCGGGCGTGCCGGGAGGCAACTTGCTGTTCAAGTGCTTCCGCAAACGCTCGAGCTCCGTAATGTCGATCTCTTCGACATACGAGAAATGCGGGATATTGCGTTTGGACTCCGCGACGCGCTGCGCACTGACGCGCCGCACGCCGAGGATTCGGATCTCTTCCGTTTCGGTGCGCGGCGCGATCGCCACACCGGCAGGACGCGCCGTCGTCGAAGGCCGTGCGTGCATTTCGAGCACCGCCTCCAGATCCTGACGCAGAATGCGTCCGTCGCGGCCGCTGCCTTTGACGGTGCGTAAATCGATGCCCGCTTCGCGTGCGCGCCGACGCGTTGCCGGCGAAGCCATGACACGCTTCGTTCCCGTATCGACCGGTGAAGGCGCGACGGTTTCTACAACAGCCGGTGTTTCATCCGGCGTCTCCGACACGCGATCGTCGCCGTTTGCCTGCGCTCGAACAGGTGCTGATTCCGCCTGCTCCGCCCCATCGTCCGTTTCCAGGACGATCAACTCCGCCCCCACAGCGATTTGGTCGCCTGGCTCGCCCGCAAGCGAGACGACTTTGCCAGCCACAGGCGCAGGCATCTCGACGACGGCTTTATCCGTCGCCATTTCGACCATCGGCTGATCTTCTTTGACGTAGTCGCCGACTTTGACGCGCCAGGCGACGATCTCCGATGAGACCGTGCCCTCGCCCAGATCCGGAAGCTTGACGACGTGACGGCTCATGTTTCTTCCATTACGGCTTCGATGGCTGCTCGCACGCGCGCCTGACCGGGGAAGTATTCCCACTCGAACGCGTGGGGATACGGCGTATCCCATCCGGTGACACGCTGAATCGGCGCCTCCAAGTGCCAGAAGCATTCTTCTTGAATGGTCGCGACGATCTCCGCACCGAAGCCGGCGAAGCGCGTCGCCTCGTGCGCCACGACGCAACGCCCGGTCTTCTTCACCGAAGTCCGGATCGTTTCCGCATCGAGCGGTGCGATTGTGCGAATGTCGATGATCTCGGCATCCACGTTCATGGCGGCGGCAGCGGCGGTACACACGTGCACCATCGTGCCGTAGGTCACGATCGTCAGCTGCGAGCCCGGACGAACGACCTGCGCCGAACCGATCGGTACGCGATAGTGCCCTTCGGGCACCTCGCCCTTGGGATGCGAGCTCCATGGAACTGCCGGCTTGTTCGGATCGCCGTCGAAGGGGCCGTTGTACAAGCGCTTCGGCTCGAAGAACACGACTGGATCGTCGTCCTCGATCGCCGAGATCAGCAGTCCCTTCGCGTCATATGGATTCGACGGCATCACGACTTTCAGACCGCACACGTGCGCAAACAGCGTTTCCGGACTCTGCGAATGCGTCTGACCGCCGCGGATACCGCCGCCGCAAGGCGTGCGGATGGTGACGGGCGCATAGAAGTCGCCGCCCGTGCGATAACGCAGCCGCGCAAGCTCGCTGACGATCTGGTCGTACGCGGGATAGATGTAGTCCGCGAACTGGATTTCTGCGACCGGGCGTAAACCGTTTACCGCCATACCGATCGCGGTGCCGACGATGCCGCCCTCTGCGATCGGCGTGTCGAGCACGCGATGCTCGCCGTACTTCCTCTGCAAACCGTCGGTGACACGAAACACACCGCCGAAATAGCCCACGTCCTCGCCCATCACGATGACGTGCGGATCGCGCGCCATCATGACGTCCAGGGCGGAGTTCAGCGCCTGAATCATGTTCATCTGACTCATGACTTCTTGAGCTCCTTTGCGAGCTGCATGCGCTGCCGAGCGAGATTCGGCGTCATCTCCTTGAGCACGTCTTCGAACATCGTTTGCGGATCGAGCTGCGGACCGCCGGTCAGCGATCCGTGCGTATTCGCTTCGCGCCACGCTGCGGAGACTTCGTCTTCGCACTGTTTCATCAGCATGGCTTCGCGCTCTTCGGTCCATTCGCCGAGCGCGATGAGATGGGATTTCAAACGCTCGATCGGATCGCCGAGCGGCCACCGTTCGTATTCGTCTTTCGGGCGATAGCGCGAGGGGTCGTCGCTGGTGGAGTGCGGTGCAGCCCGATACGTGACGAGCTCGATCAGCGTGGGACCGTACCCCTTGCGTGCACGCTCGGCGGCCCATTGCGTCACGGCGTAGACCGCAAGGAAATCGTTGCCGTCCACACGAATGCCCGGAATACCGTACCCGGGACCTCGTGCGGCAAACGAACCGGCCTCGCCGCCCGCAAATGACTGGAACGTCGAGATCGCCCACTGATTGTTCACGACATTCAGCAACACCGGTGCGCGGTAGACCTGCGCGAACAAGAGGGCGTAATGAAAGTCGGCCTCGGCCGTGCTGCCGTCGCCGATCCAGCTCGCGGCTACGCGGTCTTCGTTCTTGATCGCGGCCGCCATCGCCCAACCGACGGCTTGCGGAAACTGTGTCGCGAGATTGCCGGAGATCGAGAATAGATTGCCTTCGCGCCAGTGATACATGACCGGCAACTGACGTCCCTTGCACATGTCTCGCGTATTCGACAGGAGCTGGCACATGAGATCGACGAGCTTGCGCCCGCGCACGATCTGCAAGCCCTGATTGCGATACGACGGGAACAACATATCGCCCGGGCGCAGCGCCATGCCTTGCGCAACGGACACGGCTTCCTCGCCGGTCGACTTCACGTAGAACGTGATCTTTCCTTGCCGTTGCGCACGATGCATGCGGTCGTCGAAGACGCGCGTCAGCACCATGTGGCGTAGACCAAGCTCGAGATCCGCAGGTGCAAGATGCGGATCCCACGGACCGACTGCGCGATGGTCATCGTCCAGCACGCGCACCAACTCCGTTGCGAGCGGCTGAAGCTCCGACAGAGGTGCATTGACATCCGGCCTCGGCACTGCACCCGCCGGTGACAGTTTCAGATAGCTGAAGTCCGACCGTTCGCCGGGTCTAGCAGGTGCGCGTGGGACGTGGAGACGGGATTTCATAGCTGGTTGCTTGGTCGTGATTCGTGACTAGTGACTCGTGACTCGTCGATGTGCCAGAGGTGACTCACGGTCTGCGGCTGATGACTTGCGCTCGAACCGAAAACAGTTGCTCGAGCGAACCTCGCATGCCGCACTCTCCTGATAGATTGCAGTCGGATCGCCACTCTCCGCGAGTCACTAGTCACGAGTCACGCTCTGCCAATCCTCTCCCTCGCCATCTCATCCGCTATCTCGCTCGTCGGACGCTTCTCGCGTCGCGAGCGTTCGAAGATCGTCAGCAGTCGCTCTGGAATCCTGCGGATCTCCGCGTCGATGGATTCCGCCGTCGCGCCGCCCAGAAATTCGCGGCCGACGCTGATAATCCCACCGGCATTGATCACATAGTCGGGCGCGTAGAGAATGCCGGCGGCAAATAAGCGCGCGCCGTCCTCCGGTGTTGCCAGCTGATTGTTTGCTGCACCGGCAATGACCTTCGCCTTGAGCCGCGGAATCGTCGTCGCATTGAGCACTGCCCCGAGCGCGCACGGTGCGATGACATCCGCGTGCTCCTCGAGAATGTTCGAGCTGTCGACCGCACGCGCACCCAGCTCGCGAACCGCGCGCTCGACGCGATCCTTGGAGACATCGGCGACGAGCAAATTTGCACCGTCCGCTGCCAGCCTCCTGCACAGGTCGTAACCGACATTACCGACGCCTTGGACGGCAATGGTCAGGCCCCGAAGCTCGCTACGTCCGAGCTGAAACTCGACGGCCGCTTTCAATCCCAGATACACACCGAGCGCAGTCTTCGGTGCGGGATTGCCGTCCGCCGATACTGCGGTGCGCGGCAAGCCGCTCACATAGGGCGTTTCCGAAGCAATGATCTCCATGTCGGCAACGCTCGCGCCCACATCCTCGGCGGTGATGTACGCGCCGCCGAGCGAGTGCACGAACCGGCCGAACGCTCGCAACAGCTCCGGCGTCTTCGAACGCGCTCGGTCCAACAACACAACAGCCTTGCCGCCACCAAGCGGCAAGTCCGCCATCGCGTTCTTGTAGCTCATGCCCCGAGACAGACGCAGGGCATCGGTCAGTGCGTCGTCCGGCGACTCGTAGTGCCAAAAGCGGCAACCGCCCGCGCCCGGGCCGCGCATCGTGGAATGCAGGGCGATGATCGCGCTCAGACCCGAGCTCGCGTCATGGCCGAAAACGACGCGTTCATGGGCATCGAATGACGGATGATTGAACATGCGAAGCCCGTTCCCTGACCTAAGTATAAGGCGCTACCCTACAGCTATTTTTGTAGTGTAATGTGCCAATTAATTGCTTTATAAAAGTAGAAACCACTATGACTGACGCCGCCCCGGAACCCGTCCGCGAGCTCGACCGGATCGACAGACAGTTGTTGTCCCTGCTGCAGACGGATGGCCGGCTGACCGCCGCCGAGCTGGCCCGCCAGGTCAATCTCACCCTCACGCCTTGCATAGAACGCATTCGCCGCCTCGAGCGCGATGGTTATATCGAAGGCTACTTCGCCAAGCTCAATCCGAAGCGCCTCGGCTACAACATGCTGGCCTTCACCGAAGTCACGCTCGATCACGGAACGCCCGATGTGCTCGAACGGTTCAAACAAGCCGTGCTGGGCGTCGAGGAAATCGTGGAATGCTGTCTGGTCGCCGGAGGTTTCGACTTCCTGGTGAAAACCCGCGTGCGCAATCTCGAGGAGTATCGGCGCGTGCTCGGAGACAAGATTGCGAGCGTTCGCGGAGTGCGGCACACGCAAACGTACTTCGTACTCGAGGAAGTCAAATCGAGCCATGCGCTGCGTGTCAGCGAGCCGCCGCGACGGGCAGCGCCCGTGCGCCGCAGGCGAAGTGCCGGTTGAGATAGGTTACGACTGTCTACGAGCTGTCTCGAGCGTCATCCGACGCTGTGGATCCAAGCGCACGACGATGTCGGCACGCGCCGGCATTTCATTCAGCATGTGTCTCGTCAGCCGTTCGTAGTGAGCGATGAAACGTTCGAGCTGCCGCTCGCTCATCACTCGCGAGCCGTCTCCGCCCTGCTCTGCAATTCGACGGCGCAACTCGTCTTCCTGCTGAAGCCGCCAACGGTAAACGACATCGAAGCTCGGCGCCGCGAGAAAGACGAGCAGATCGATCTTGTCGAAAAGCTGCTGATAGGCACCGGCGAGCGCGCGGTTCACATATCTGCGCCAGACACCCTTGGAGTCTTCATCTCGCTCGAGCGCGTTGACTGGTTCGACGAGTGCCGATTCGGGCTGCGGAACGGCTCCCACGCACCATCCTTCGAACAACACGACATCGACCGGAGCTGCGACGGATATCGATTCGCTGTACGGACGGCGATCGTCGGTCGCTTTGTCGAATACCGGCAAACGAACCGTACCCGGTTCGCCCAGCGCGGCGAGGATTTGCAACGCGAGGGCCACATCGTGCGTACCAGGCACGCCGCGAGTTACGAGCAACGGATGCTCCGTACGCGCAAGATGCTCGCGTTCAGCAAGAGGCAGGTACACGTCGTCGAGCGAAAGCGTGGCGACGGCAAGTCGGCGCCCTCTCAACGCCTGCGCAAGCCGACGAGCGAGCGTCGATTTCCCGCTTCCTTGAGCGCCGCTCAATCCCACGATCAGCGGCCTGCACGCATGGAGTCCCGTACGCTGCACAATCTGCTCGGCAAGCGCTTCAGTCACGCTATCAGATGCCATGCTCAAGGACGCCACTCGTTATACAACGGTCGACGATGCACATCTTCGCACGAGATTTGCTATGGGTTCACCGGCACCTGTTCTGTTGCATACTCTGCACCGATATAAGAAAGGTGCTTGCAACGACTCGCGGACGCCGAACGACCATTCCCGCGCGCTGCGCACGCCCAGCTGTAGCCTGTCGCCTGTAACCTCGAAATGAAAGAAGACCGCTCGATACTCACGTTACCCAGCCGTCCAGCGGACAAATTGGTTCGCTATGGCGACGACCCGTTGCATATCGCCGATGTTTGGACGAGCCGCCGCGACGTCGAGCGCGCGTTGCTCGTGCTGATTCATGGCGGATTCTGGCGACCCGAGTACGACCGCACGCATCTTGGGCCGATGGCGAACGCATTGGCTGACGAGGGCTATACGGTTGCAGCCATCGAATATCGGCGTGTGCCTGGCAATCCAGACGCCATGGTGTCCGACGTGCGACAAGCGTGCGAGCGAATTCCGATCCTCTTACAAGCGAACGCTCCGACGGTCGCCATCGGGCATTCGGCTGGCGGACATCTTGCACTGTACGTCGCGGCGGTTTCGTCCGCCGACCTCGCCGGCGTCGTTGCGCTCGCACCCGTCGCTTCGCTCGTCGAAGGCGAAGAGCGTCAGCTCGACATCGATGCGGTGCGCGCATTTCTCGGTACGTCGGCGGCAGAGCGTGCCGACTTGGACCCATGTGCGTTACCGGCACCGAAAACGTCAGTCACCATCGTCCACGGAACGGCAGACCAACTCGTGCCGATCGAGCTCTCGCACACGTACTGTCGCCGACACCCGCAAACACGGCTCGTAGCGCTCGAGCAGACCGGTCACTTTGCGGTGATCGATCCGCGGTCCACTGCATGGCCGCATGTTCTCGCGGCGGTCGAGGCATATGTTCGTGCCTGATCGCCGCGAAGCGCACTCTTAATTACTCTTCTTGTAGCCCGCGGGGATTTCGAACAACTCGGCGCCGGCCGGAGCCTTGCTCACCGAGACGAGCTCCGAGCTCACGGACATCAATGGAATGAGACCCGAAGGCGCCGTCTGCTGCGGTGCGACCGGCTCGCTCCTTCGCTTGCGGCCGCCGCCGAACAGTCCTCCGAGCGCGTCGCCGAGTGCGCTGCTCATCGTAGGCGCCGGCTGCGTTGAGGCCTGCGCAGCATCGTTTGTGCACTGTTCCCCGCCGACGGCGAGCACGAAACTCGACTTGACCGGATATCCCTCCACATGGCGAGTATTTGCAGCAATCTCCTTCCACATCGCCTCGTAACTGCCGAACATCGTTTCTGCGCGTTCGGCGAAATCCTTCGATGCCGCCGCGCTCAAGCCGAGCTTTTCCGTGTATGCGCGCAGGTACGCGAGCGTCTCTTCCACGGCGTCGAACGTCGGCGCGAGCCATTGATCGAGCGTCAAGCCGAATTCGCAGACTTGTCCGGTCCTTCGGTCCCGGCACGGCTGTTTGGCCGTCACGACGATGCGCTCGGCTTCGTATCCGGCAACCGTCGCTTTCTCGCCGTTACGCTGCACATCCATCGTCGGCTCGCCCCATTCGCATTGCGAAGCGTCGACGCCCGAAGACTGCGCCTGCTGCGCGGCCTGAGCCTGCCGCGTTTTCTCCGCGATTTGCTGCATTTGCGCGCGCTGCTCGGCAAAGGTGGTCTCCGTGTAGGTTCTCCTTCGAGGGTCGAGCACGTAGATCCTGTCCTGATCGAGCCGTACGATCTCGATGCTCTGACCGGCACCGCGCGCGATCGCTCGCATCATGCCGGACTCGAACTCGAGATTGCTCTCTGTTCGCGCACGGTCACTGGCGATGATCGTCCGCGTCGTACCGCTCATGTTGCCGAACGCCATGAGCCCGGCACCGCTCACGGACATGCGCTCTTCGATAACGACATCGGCGCACGCTGCACTCGCTCCCAACGCTGCAATCGCCCCTACCACGATCGCAGAACCCATCTTCTGGTCGACCATGCTGCATCTCCTCGGGTGGCTTGCTTACAACGTACGCAGCACGGGACGAGGCGTGAATCGTCTGATCGGACTAGGAAAAAACATCCGCCTTTCTAGGAGACGGGATCGAGCGTGTCGGTGGGGCGCCGATAACGGCGATCGACGAGCAACTGCCAGGCGTGCGAATGCGCGAATGGCGAACGCTTTCGCTTCAGCCTACAGCCCTCAGCCTACAGCCTATATTCAATTCCGCCGTGCTCCGAGGCGCGCGAGCATCTCGCTGAGCTCTTCCGGGCGAATATAGAAGTATTCGCACACGCGCCCCCACAGAAGCGGTGTAGGTACATTGCGGTCGCCCCGTTCTTTCTGCACGTCGTGCAGCACTTTGAGCACGATGCGCTCTTTTCGTGTCAGTCCGTCGCGGACATCGGGGGCTTCGTCGGACATATCGAAATCCTTCACGTTCGACGCAGGAACTCAGGCGACTCAACGATCGTAGATTGTCTACGAATTCTGCAGCCGAAGCCTATGACCCTCCATCACCGCTGCGACGCGTCCGATCGCCCGACGAGCCTTCCTCGGGCGGTATGGCGACGGCGCAAGGGCGGCTGTTCGAGACGATTGCCGCTCGCGATCGTCGGTGCGCGGCGCAAGCCGCAGGCGGCTGCAAACTCGATGATCCACAACACGAGCTGCACGGCATTGTTCAATCCATGCAGTGCCGTCGCCGCATCGGACCTCTCTCCACCCTAGCGCTCGGGCACCTCTTGTGCTGCGTCCTTGCCGCCATAGCGAATGCGGCAGGAATGCTATTCCCGAGCGCTAACCGGTGGAGACGTACCGATGCTTGTCGCTGCCCGCGCAGTGAATTCCGAACCGTTGCGAGTCGAGCAGGTCCTGCATGTCGATCGTTACCGCGCAGAAGTCGACGGACTGCGCGGTATCGCCGTTCTCGCAGTCATTGCCTTTCATGCGTTTCCGAACCGCTTTCCGGGCGGCTACGTCGGCGTGGACGTGTTCTTCGTCGTCTCCGGTTATCTGATTTCCAGCATCTTGTTACGCAGTCTCGAGCGCTCGACGTTCACGTTCTCGCAATTCTATGCGCGGCGCATCCGTCGCATTTTTCCGGCGCTCGTGCTCGTGCTGGCCATGTCTTTGTCGATCGGTGCGATCGCGCTGCTGCCGGATGAGCTCCAGGAGCTCGGCAAACACGTCGCCTCGGCATCCGCGTTCCTGTCCAATTTCACCCTGTGGCGGGAGAGCGGCTACTTCGACAGCGCATCCGAGCTCAAACCCTTGCTGCACCTGTGGTCGTTGGGCATCGAGGAGCAGTTCTATCTGATTTGGCCGCTCCTGCTGTTGTGGCTTTGGAAACTTCAGCCGCACCGCATCGTGTCGTACGTCGTCTTGCTGACGCTCGGCTCGTTCGCGGCCAGCCTCGTCATCGGAGCGAAACATGAAGAGGCAAACTTCTACTTGCCATTTTCGCGGTTCTGGGAGCTCGGACTCGGCTGTCTGCTCGCGGTCGTACAGAAATCTCGACCATCCTTCAGTCAAGACAGCCCGCTCCCTCGCCGCTCGTCGCAAATTTGGCATTCGTTGCTCGCCGGCCTCGGCGTCGCGCTCATCATGCTCTCGGCAGTCGTTCTCGACGAGAACACGACGTTCCCCGGCTGGGCAGCGTTGCTTCCCACGTTCGGCGCTGCGTGCGTCATCGTCGCGCGTCCGGATGCTTGGCTGCAGCGCCGCGTTCTCGCCTCGTCGTGGCTCGTGCTCATCGGTCTCATCAGTTATCCCTTGTACCTCTGGCATTGGCCGCTGCTGTCGTTCGCCACGATTCTTTCGGCGGGAGAACGGCCGGAACTCTCCGTGCGCATCATCGCGGTCGCAACGAGCCTCGTGCTCGCTTGGCTCACGTTCAAATACATAGAACGTCCGATCCGCGCACGGCGGCGAACCCGCGACGCCGCTGCAGCTGCGGTCGCACTCGTTGTGCTCGGAGCCATAGGGCTCGCTGTGTTTCTCGCACAAGGATTGCCGGGACGAGTCGAATCGGACGTAGCTGCGCTCAGACACCCGCCTCGGACGAACGAGCTGTGCGCGCAACGCTTTCCAGAGCGGTCGACGTTCAACTATTGCAAGAGCACGAGTAGCTCGAGATCCGAGGTCGTCGTTCTCGGCGACTCGCGTGCGCAGGCGGTCTACGACAGCATCGCCGCACACGTAGGTTCGAATCGTTCTGTGACGTTGCTTGGCCGCGGCGGCTGCCCTCCGCTGCTCAATGTCGAGCTGCACGCGGTCGATGAGGAGAACTGCGGCGATGCGTGGAGGACGTTCGCAGAGTTCGTTGCGAGAGAGCGACCGCGAGTCGTATTACTCGTCGGCGGCGGTGCCGACCTGCTCGACCCAGAGAATGCGACGCTCGACTCGAGCAGTGTCGTGCTTGCCAGCCATACCGATGCGTTCAAACAAGGTCTTCGGGAACTCGTCGCAGAGCTGCAGACGACCTCCAAGGTCATCTACGTGTTGCAGTTCCCGGAATTCGCCACGTCACCTAGCTGCTTCTTGCGTCCGTTCCGTCTGCCCGGTACACAATGTGCGCCGACAATGGGACGAACAAGCGCCGCCACCCACATGGCGCAGTACAGGAACTTGGTTCGCGAGGTGCAGAGCGAGCTTCCCGCGCTCGAAGTCGTCGATTCCCTGGACGCACTGTGTACACAAGATCGCTGCTCGCAAAAATCACCTTCGGGGGAAGTGATCTATCGCGACAAGTTGCACCTGAGCCCAGCTGGAGGACGCTACTTCGTGCGCGAATCGGGATTGCTCGAGATGTTGTTCGACTTACCACGATCGGCCGGCAACGAAGCAGCGGAGTATGCTGCGCCTATTGGCTGACGAGCGTCGAATCGCCGATCCGTGGCCCAGGCAGCGGTCGGGGTAAGCTAGGAACGCCGAGCACTTGCGCCATGACTCTTCCGCCGTTCGATATTCGTGTCGCCTGTTATGCCGGCCATCGCGGAGAACAGGAACCGCTACGCTTCTGGCTGGGAGAGCGACCGATTCACGTGCTCGAGATCGTTGATCGCTGGCTGGCACCCGAGCATCGCTACTTCAAGGTTCGCGGCGACGATGCCGGCACCTATATATTGCGTCACGACACGCTCGGCGATCGTTGGGAGCTCACGTTGTTCGAAAGCGGCCCAAGGCAGACTTCGCGCGTATAGCTGGCAGGCAGGAGATCGACGCCGCCCTCTCCGAGGGAAAAGGGAAAAGGGAAAAGGGAAAGGGGAAACGAAGCCTCGCCCTGCGACGCAGATTCGCGCGCGACGCGCTCCGCCTTCAGCCTTCAGTCTTCAGTCTTCAGTCTCTTCGATCAACTCGATCGCAACGCGATCCGGGCCTTCGAGGAACGCAAACTTGAACTTGCCCGGCACCTCGCGCGGCTCTTGCGTCACTTTGACGCCATGCGCACGTAGGATCGACAACGCCTCGTCGAGATTCGGCACGGAGATACCGAAATGATCGTTGACATTGCCTCGAGTCGAGGCCAACTCCGTTTGGCCAGGTTCCCAATCCGACGCATAAGCTTTCTGGGAGTATTGCATCGGATAGATGATGATGTTCACGTTGTCCAAATAGATCGAAGAAGACGGGCCGACCTGCAATCCGGTCAGGCTCATACGCGGTGCACGCGAGGGCGTATCGGGCGTCGATAGCGCGCGGCCGGTGGCGCCGAAAAACTTGATATAGAAGTCGCCCGCTGCAATCGGATCGGCCGAGAACAGGTGCAGGTGGCCGAACTCGTCGGTGCGTGCAGTATTGAGCTCGATCCAGGTGCCGTCCGGGCTCTCGACATACATATAAAAGAAGCGTCCAGGCCGGCCGCCGAGGCCGGTCGAGATATCGGTCAGCGGCTGTACGAACTTATTGCCCAGCTCGAGCTGACGCTGGTATTCCGTGTGAGGGTCGGGCGCTCCCCAACCGATGTGCCAGATGCCGGTATTGCGTTTCGTCGCAGGCTTCGTGTCGACCTTCGTGAACAGCAGCCACGACTTTTGCGTCCGTACGGCATCCATCAGCCCTGCAAAGCGCGCAGGCTGCGCGTTGAAGTGCTTCGTGTAATACGCAATCGCCGCCGCCGGGTCGGTGGAGTTGATATGAAAGTGATGCCAATGCGCGCCTGCGATCAACGGCGGCGGATTCGAGTACGTCGGAGGTTGGCGCGCTTCCGCCGGCTGAGAAGCCGGCGTTTGCGCCAGGGCCGATACGCTCGCGAGCAGCGCAACTAACGGGACGTACCCCTTCACGACATCCTCCAGCGCGGCGCAGTTGACAGTCGATAGCGAAAGCCGTCGTGTCGACTCCGCCCCGAACGAGCAACCCTCTCGGTTTCGCCGTCAACAACCGACGCTAACGAGCGTGCTGCACATGCGTTACTTCCGTTTCGGGCGATAGGCGATCAGCGCATTGCCACCCGTCTGATTGAAGGTGCTATAGCCGGAGTTGACGAAGATCATGCCCGCACCGGCCGAAAGCGCGTGCGCGTCGATGGAACCGCCCTTCGCAGCGATGCCGTTGATCGTCTGTTTCGGTCCGATCGTTTCGAGCTTGTTCAGCACTTCGCCGGTCTTGCCGTCGAAGATGAACACGTCGCCGCCCAACGACCCGGCAATTACGGCGCCGTCGATCGTGAGCGGCGCGGCGGAAAAGCCGTACTTGGTCTCGCAGTTTGCAATCAGCTTGCCGCGTTCTCCCGCGCAATCGGGCTTGGCGTCGTAACCCCACACCTGCTTGCCCGTCTTGATGTCGACTGCATAGACGCCCGGATGCGGGGTTTGCGTACTGCCGATGATCGGATCGTTGATCGGCGCGAAGACTCGTTCACCGTCGGTCGTCACTCCCCAGTGCACGCCGCCGAGCACCGTCCCGTGGCCGAAACGAATGTTCCACACGAGCTTGCCGGTCTGCGCATCGAGTGCCCACACATCGCCGGACTTTTGGCCGGCCACGATGAGCTCGCGGCCGTCGGCGCCCTTCACGAGCACCGCTCCGGACCCGAAATCGAAATCGCGTCCCGTGCCGGTGTCACCCTCGATGTTCCACGGGCAGTTCGGACCGGATTTCTCCTTCGTCGCGCCGCACGCCATGTTCCAGATGTCGGCTTCCATCGCCTGGAACTTCCAGACTTCTTTGCCGGTGTCGAGATCGAGCGCGATGATCGCGTCGGACGTATCGGTGGGCGGATGCGAGGTGTTCTCGCCGGTCGTCACGATGACGCGATTGCGCTTCTCGTCGATCAAAGGCACCGACCAGATCGGTGCACCCGAAGGTCCGCGCTGCTTGACGCCCGCCGAAGAGACTTTGCCGTTGTAATCGGCCGGCGGCATCGTGTGGTATTCCCAGAGCTTCGTACCGTCCTTGGCGGAAAGCGCGACGACCGCGCCGTGGCCGACGCAACACTCGAACTGCGGACGCATGCCTTGACTGACGCCCGATGCCGAGATCGGTACGATGATCTTGTCCTTGTAGATGACGACGCCGCCGCGGATCGAACCGACGTTGTTCTCCGCCTGACCGTCGGCCTGCCAGATCTTTTCGCCGGTCTTTGCATCGACGACGAGCACGTCGCGTCCGACCGCGATCGCGACGACTTTGCGCCCATCGATATCGCCGAACGCCGGCGTATTGCGCGAGGTTGCCGCGATCGCCCACTTCACGCAGCCGGTCTCGGTATCGAGCGCCATCAAGCGACCGCCGCCGGTCACGAACATGGTGTCGCCGACGATCGCTGCACCGGAGCCGCTGCCTTGGCCCGGGAAACCGATCGCCCATGCGATCTCGAGATCCTTGAGATCGGATTTCGTCAATCCAGCTTGCTTGGCGGTGAGACTGCGTGTCTGGTTACGGTCGACACCGAACCCGGCAGCGATGACGGGCTTCGAAACGTCGACGGCGCGCTTGTCCGCCGGACACATGAAGCTTTCAGTCCAATTGTCTGCCGCAGCGGACTGCCCGGAGGTCAGATACGCAACGAGCTGGCGCTTCTCGTCTTCTGAAAGACCCGCAGCCATCGGCGCCATCTTGCCGCCTTCGGCCATCGTAGCGCTCAGCGTTCCAGCCGGCATTGCTGCCAAAGCTGCAAACGACGGCGTGCGTGCATCCGCAGGCGCGGCGTGACATGCGGCGCAGGCTTTGTCGTAAACGGCTTTGCCGGGCAGGCTTGCATCCGGACGTCCCTGTGCCAGCGCCGACGCTGCAAGCATTGCCAGTACCGAACCGAACGCCGAACGCGCGATCAGGCTCAACGTCATCGTTCCCCCAGGACAAGAAATTCCATAAACCGCGCCATGATATCCGGCGGGTCGGCTGAGAAACGTTAAGACTCGTGATTCCTGCGCGTGACTCGTGACTGGTGACTCGTCGTGACCGAGGTCAACGACCACTTCACAGGGCGATACGTCAAATTACGAGCATCGTATTGTTATTCCTTGACTCGAGTCCGGCTAGCCAAGGCCAGGAATCACCCAGCCACGCACGACTCACCGGTTGCGAAGCACACTCCCAACGAGTCACCAGCCTGATTCACGAGTCACCAGTCGCGAGTCACGAGTCACGGAGCCGAGGAAACCCATCCCATCCCGCCAGCGTTGCTGTTCTAGACCAAGCTCGAGGACAGCTCATGGACACGCCAGCATCCACAGGTCCGCTCGTCGTCACAGCGCTGTTCAATGACACGCGCGACGCGGAGCGGGCATTTCAGGCCGCGTCTGATCTCGGCTACCCATCCGATGAGATCAATGTGCTGATGTCGGAAGCCACGCGCGATGCTTACCTGAACCGCGCACAGCCGGACGCACCGCTTGCAGAGAAGGCATCCGAGCCGGCGCCTGAGGCATCCAAGCGCGCGGAGGTGCTCGGTGGACCGGCCGGCGGCACGATGGCAACCGTCGCACCGGCGATTGCAGCGATCGGTGCTGCTTTGCTCGTTCCGGGCCTAGGTCTTGTTGCAGCAGGGCCGATAGCAGTTGCTTTGACGGCCGCAGGCACCGCCGGTCTCGCCACCGGCTTGCTCGGCGCGTTCACGAACTGGGGCATTCCGCCGGATCGTATCGAGCACTACGAGAACGCGCTGCGCAAGGGAGCGATCGTGCTGGGCGTCGCGACGAAGTCGGATACCGATAAGAATGAGTTGACCAAACAATGGAGAGACGCCAACGGCGAGATGGTTGAAGGATAGGCAACTGGCGACAGACGACGGGCGACAGTCGGCGCGAGCGAAGCGCGCCTGTAGCCTGTCGCCTTCCTTAGAGTTCGATGCGCACCGTCACCCTCCTCTTCGAGCTTTCGAGGCCGGGCGTCGGCAGACCGGCGATGGGCTGCGGCTTGGTGTTCGTTTCGATGCGCATGATCTTGCGATCCACGCCGAGGCGGGACAGCGCTTCTGCGACCATGTCGGCGCGCGCCTTGGCGAGCGATGCCGGCTCGGCGAGCGTGCGCCCGGACACGACGATCGGTTGAGTCGCGGCGTAACCCGTGATGCGCACTGTTTTCGGTTTGCTCGCTTTCACGTACAGCGAGATCTTCTCGGTGATGAGCTCGGCGTACTGATAAATAAGAAAGTCGTTACCGAAATCGAAAACAATGTGGAATTCCTGCGTCCTGTACGGCGGCTGCGGCAGCTCACGCGGCTCCCAGGTCGGCTTCAGCACTTCGGGCGGCAACACGAACGGGCGGCCCGGAAATTCCTCCGGCGGGATGATCGCAATCGGACACGGCTCATCGAGCACAGCTTGGCGTACGGGCCGCAGCACGATACCGCCGCACGTGTTCGGGTCTTTCGTGACCACGCCTTCGAAGAGGCTCATCTTGCCGACTTGCGGCTTCGTCGGTCCGTCGGTCACATCGTAACGAATGCCGGTCGCGGGATCTTCGGCAAGCCAACAGCCGGATTTTCGGCCGAGGTCCGTATCGCGATAGATCGGACAACCGACGAATGTCACGAACTCGGTTTCGCCGTTGGCGAATGCGCCCGATGCGACGGCCAGCGCCGCAAACCACGCGTTCTTCAAGCTTCGAGTCTTCACAGCACGCTCATCAGGTTCGTGAGGTCTTGTTTCTCTTGCTCGGTCAGACCGATCCGATAGCGCCGGTCGTAGAAATCGACGATTTCCCGCAGTGTCTTCGCGGAGCCATTGGCGAAATACGGCGGTCGCGCGGCAAGCGCACGCATTTGTTGGATCGTGATCTTGCCGATGTCGATGCACTTCCCCGTCGTCAACGCAAACCCTGGATCCGTCGTGTACACGACTCGGCCAAGATGCGGATGCTGTTTGCCTTCGCGACAAGTGAGCTTGAACAACGGGAAGTCCGGCAACGAGTTGGCGGTCGGCAGATTCGTCGTTCCCAAATCCACCTGTCCCGGCGCGACGTCCATGCCCGTGCGCTGCATGTTGTGGCAGAACGCGCAGGAGTTCCTCACCGGATTGCCGAAGCCCATGTTCGTAATGCCGGCAGAGTTGTCGATGAGGAACGTGCGCTTGGAAAAAATCTCCGCGCCGCGCGCGACGGACTCGCGGAATGCGCGCTGCTCGGGCGTCAGCGAAGCGTTCTTCGCCGCGTCTTTCCAAGCGAAGAACTCTTTCCAAATCGGCGAGCCGCCATATTGCAAATCCCCTTCCCGCGCATCGCGCAACGTTTCCGGTCCGCCTTCGGCGCCGTCTTCGTTCAGCAATCCGCCGAGGCGATGCACGCTCTGCGCCGAATACAGGCCGCTCAAGAACTGCTCGATCGTGTTGACCGCCGCGGGCGACGGCGTGCCCGGCACTTGCAAGTGCACCCGCATCGCATCGCGAATCTGCGCGCGGATCGTCGGCATTCGGCCGTCGGCCATGAGATTGCCGCTGATCATTTGCCCGATCTCCGGATCCGTCGGCAACGGCAAGCCTTGCTTCGGCTCGAACGGGAATCCGACCGCGGTGAGATACTTGATGTTCGTCGCAGGACGCGGACGACGATAGACCGACACCATCGGCTGCGGGCTCTTCAAGCCGTATTGAGGATCGAGATTGCAGCCCTTCGGATCGCGGACGACTTCGATCGTGAACTCGGGCTCGATCGGCTTGCCGTCGGCATCGCGGGGCGGCCACGGCCGTGCGATACGGAACAGACCGTGATTCAGAAGCATCGAGTGCGAGCTTTCCTGATCTTGCGGCAGGCTCGGGCAGTCCGAGCCGTCGATGGCGGCAAAGATCGGATCGCGTCCGTTCGTCACGCGCCAACGCTCGCGAACCGTCTCGACAGATACGCTCATGCCGTCGGCCGGCTGGTGACACGTCACGCATGCGCGGCCGTTCGGACCCAGCGACGAGAAAAACGGATGTCCGCCGGTCGGGGTCGGGCCGTTGACGTTCAATGTCGTCGAAACACCCTCGCTGTTCGCGTAATCGAGTCGCTCAAAGAAAGTGCGCGACTCATTCGGCGACCACCAACGATCGTCGGGCGCAGATTCGCCGATACTCGCGGCGATCCATGCCAGGCTCGTGCATGCGGCAATCGCTCCGACCGCCGCAGACTTACTTACGATGCGCATGTAAGGCCACCAATAGCAAAGCTCCGAAAGACATTACACCAGCAACCAGCCAGACGGGTGCGGCAATAACCTCGGATTGAGTTCGGATCCAGCCTATCGCAGATGGTCCGACAACGCTGCCGATATTGCCCACGAGATTGATCAGCGTGATTCCCGCATGCTGGGTGCTCCGGTGTAGGAACGTCGTCGGGATCGACCAGAACACACCCTGCGCGCTGCCCAATCCGACACCGCTTATGAACAACAACACGAGTGACAACGCCCCGAGCGGCACGCTCGCCGCACCGAGCAATGCAACGGCGCCGATCGCAAGCGGCAATCCGACGTGCCAATAACGCTCGCCCGTGGCGTCCGAGTGCCGCGAGTTGAACCACATGCCGAGCCCCAACCCGAGCCAAGGCACTGCGGTGACGACGCCGATAGCAAGATCGCTGAGCGTCGAGGAGAAATCCTTGATCACCTGAGGTAGCCAGAACATCAGTCCGTACGATCCGACCAGCGACGAGAACCAAACACCGGCAGCCAACCAACAGCGCACGTCGCTCAGAGCGACAGCGATCGGCGCACCTCGCGGTGCAGGCATCGTGCTCTGCTCCGCCGCCAAACGACTTTCGAGCCAATCGCGCTCGCTGTTCGTGAGCCATCGCGCTTGCGACGGACCGTCGACGAACCAGAAGTAAGCGATCGCACCGCCGACGATGGTCAGCACGCCTTCCACCAACAGCATCCAGCGCCAGCCTTGCAAGTCGAGCGGATTCGCCGCCTGCATCAACCATCCGCACAGAGGGCTGCCCAGCACGCCCGAGATGGGAATGGCCAGCATCGTGATCGCAATCGTGTTGGCACGATACCGCTGCGGCATCCAACCGCTGCAGTAATAGACGACGCCCGGAGCGAAACCTGCTTCGGCAATACCCAGCAGGAACCGCAGGACGTACAACTCGAGCGGGGTATGGACGAATGCCGTCGCGGTCGCAGCCGCACCCCAAAGCAAGACGCACGCGGCAATCCAACGGCGAGCGCCGATGCGCTTCAGTAGCGCCGTGCTGGGAAACTGAAACAGGAGATAACCGGCGAAGAACGCGACGACCGCGAGCGTGTACATCGCGTCCGTCAGACCGATGTCCACGTTCATGTGGAGCTTCGCGAAGCTGATGTTCACCCGGTCGAGCGAGCTGAAAATGATCAGCACGACGATCGGCACGAGCACGCGCCAGCGAAACTTGCCGACGACGGAGGATTCAGGATTCGCTTCGCTCATCATCAGTTGACAGTCGATAGTTGATAGCAAAGAGGCGCTCATCGAGCGCCTCCCGCCTTGCGACTCCTTCGTCGCCAATTGGTCCGAAACGTGACTGACTCGGGACGCGGGTTCTCACCCGTGCCCCGAGCCCCATGCTCTCTCAGAACTCGTACTGCGCCGTCAGGAACCAGTTACGCGGACGCGAGTAAATCGCTTCTGCATAACCCGCCGACGTGCTCGTCGAGGAGTTACCCGCAACGAGATATTCCTTGTTCGTCACGTTGTTGATGCCTGCTCGGATCTTCCAATCGCCGAACGCAAGCGTAAGCGACACGTTGACCAAGGTCACGTCGTCGAGCTGAGCCACTTCCCGCGAATTCGCAGCATCGAAAAACTGCGAATCCGTGTAGGAAATGTTGACGCGCGGCGTGAGCGTGACCGTCGGACCGACGATGTCGTAACCGATACCGATATTGGCCTGCCACTCGGGCGTGAACGGCAAACTGTTGTTCGGCGTCACGGTTGCGGTCACCTGCGAACCCGGCACCACGATCGGCGTGATCGAATCGAACTCGTCGTCGAGATAGCCGACGCTGCCCTCGATGATGAGTGAGCCGGGCGCGTACGTGAACTCGAGCTCGCCGCCGCGGATCGTCGCCTTGCCCGCATTGAACAGAATGGGCACGACGCCGACGCGATAGATGAGCTGCATGTCCTCGTAATCGGTATTGAAGATCGCAGCATTCAGACGCAGCACGCCTGCGATGTCGCTCTTGAAACCGAGCTCGATCGTCTCTGCCGTCTCCTCCTTGAACGACAACGGCGTGTAGTCGAACGTGACGCTGTTGAAGCGTTGGTTGAAGCCGCCGCTCTTGAAGCCTTGCGACCAGCTCAGGTACGCCATCGCCTTCTCGGCGAATTTGTATTGAATGCTGGCCGAGCCGGTCGTCGAGCTGTAGTCGTTCTCGAACCGATCTGGATGCACGTGCAAACCCGGCGAGGTATGACCCGGAGGAATGACGTTGCTTTGTACGATCAAGCCGTTTGCGTCGATCGTGTACGGACGCAGGAAGTCCGGCACGATCGTCGGCGCATCGACCGGCGCCGTCGTGAAACCGATGATGCGCGCACCCTTCGTCTCCTCCGTGTAGCGCACGCCCGCAGTGACGCTCAGTGCATCCGTGATGTCGTAGGTCCACTGCGTAAAGACCGCCCAATTCTCGTTGTCGAGATAGGCGAGCTGATAGTCGCGCGAGCCTTGGAGAACCTGCGCAGGCGCACCGACACCGGCGGCGATCGGCACTTGCAGGAAGTCCGTGACCTTTTCGTCGAAATAGAACAGGCCGAAAACGCCTTTCAGGCGATCCGTCTCGACGAGCCCTTGCAGCTCCTCGCTGAACTGCCGGCCGTCGCTCTTGTAGTCGGTGTGCAAAATCGTGAGCGGCGTGTTGTCCGCGTCGCGCGCGCCGTGCCAATTGAGCTCGCGATAGGCCGAGATCGATTTCAGCCGGAACGCATCGCTGAGCTTGAATTCCGCGACCAGCGACGTGCCCCAGTTCTCGAGCCGGCTGAACGCCGGTGCGGTACCGCCGTTCGTGTACTTGCCGAGATTCCAGGTCGCGTCGTTCGCACAGCGCGGATCGACGAGATCCTGCGGAACCGGCACGGGCGGCGGAAACGACGGCGCTCCAGCGCCGTTCGAACACCCTGCGGCCACGCTCGCGAAGATCGGGAACACTTGCGACTCGTTGATTGCCGCGAACACGAACGGCGAACCGTTCTCGTCCTCGCGCGTATAGTCGCCGCGCAGCGTCAAGGTGACGGGATCGGTCTCCCACCGCAACACGGCCTGCGTCGTGAAGGAATCTTCGTCGCCGAGATCCATGTTGTCGTGGATACGCGTGACGTAACCGTCGCGCTGGCGCGCACCGGCCGAGATGCGAGCCCCGAGTCCGTCAGCGATCGGCAGGTCCACCGCGACAAATGCTTCCCGCAGATCGTCGTCGCCGACGCCGACACGAACGGTTCCGCCGAGCTCGTCGCCCGGCAATGCCGTCGTGAGCAACACCGCACCGCCGATCGTGTTACGACCGAACAGCGTACCCTGCGGACCGCGCAGGACTTGGATGCCGGCAATGTCGCGAAAATCCATGATGCCGCCGACGGCACGGCCCATGTACACCTCGTCGATGTACAGACCCACGCCGGGATCGACACCCGAAGAACCGTCGGTTTGGCCGATGCCGCGGATGAACACCTGCGCCGCGGAGTTGTGACCGGTCAACGGACCGTAGGCTGCGAATTGCAGATTGGGCGAAACCTGGTCGAGGTCGTCGGTGCTGAAGATCTGCTGCCGCTCGAGCGATTCGGCGGTGAACGCCGAAATTGCAATCGGAGTTTCCTGCAGCGACTCTTCACGCCTGCGCGCGGTGACGACGATCTCTTCCAGTCCTGCGCCCGGTGCATCTGCAGCGTACGTGTACTCCCCTCCGGTCAACGCCGCTCCTATTGCGAGCGATATGCACACGCTCTTGGCTCGAAGCGTGCGCCCCCTTCGATCAGACCTGTGTATGTGACCCATGTGATCTCCTTGTGTCGTTGTGTTTCTCGTCCATTGCGCCCGTCACACGCTCTCGTGGAGTGCATGAACCGAACGCAAACACTGCTTCCCGCGATCGCTCGCGGTGCCATGTACGTCACATGTTCGAGGCGGCCGTACCGCCGGCGAGCATGTCCTTGCTGATCCCCTTTCGAATGCGCGCGGCAATGCGTATCCCCTGCCGCACGCATCATCTATCACTCGATAGTCATGGCCCTCCGATCATCCGTTGCAGTCAGGCTGGCTAGTCGTCCCCGGAAGCACGGAAGAAGCCAAGCGCAAACACTGCAATGCCCGCGACTGCCGCCACGGGCACCATGTACATCACGACGCCGCCGGCGGTAACGCCGCCCGACAGCAAGACACCGGCCCAATAGGGCCCGGCAATCGATCCGAGACGACCGACCGCAATGCTCGCGCCCGAGCCCGTGCCGCGCATCGCCGTCGGGTAATAGGAAGCCGCCACGCCGTACAGCGCATAGTTCGCGCCCATCAGGAAGAAACCGGCCGCTCCGCTCCACAACAGAATCGAGAAGTGCTGAGTGGCGCCCGACAGCGCGACGAGCGAACCGATCAACGCGACGTATGCAAAGGTCAGCGGCACTTTGGCGCTGAACTTGTCGACGACGCGACCGAACAGCAGAGCGCCGGCAACGCTAGCGAGATTGAACACGAGCGATGCCTGCGGCGCAGTGGACGGAGAGAGACCCTTCGCCGTCGCAAGCAGCGGCAACCAGTTCAAGATGAGATAAAGAATGCACAGCGTCGGGAAGAACGTGATCCACAACAAGAGCGTGGGCCACGCACGCCCTTCGCCGAACAACGCTTTTCCTGGAGGAACCTGCGCCTGCGGCGCATCGGACGCACGGTTCTTCTGCAGCGTCTCCGGCATGTACGCCCAAATCGCCGGCACGAGCACCAACGGCAACAAGCCGCCCACATAGAACAAGATACGCCAGTCGAAACCCGGTGGCAGAACTTGGGTGAGCAACGAAACAGATGCGCCGCCGAGCGGCATACCGCAGAACATTTGTGTTGCGGTCGCCGCGCGTTTCTCGGGGGGACTGATCTCGGCCGCCACGGCCATGAGGTTCGGCAATGCCGCGCCGAAACCAAGCCCCGTGAAGAGGCGTGCCAGAAACAGAGTTTCGAACGTCCCGGCAAGCGCCGTGCACACCGTGAACAAACCGAACGCCGCAACCGACCCGATGAACACCGGCTTACGGCCCCAACGGTCCGCCAAGCGCCCGCCGAACGCCGCGCCGATCACCAGACCGACGTTGCTGATCGTGAAGATCCAACTCAGCTTGTCTGCGGCCAAACCGAGCTCAGGCCCCAACTTGGGCGCCGCCACGCCGATGGCCTGAATATCGAAACCTTCGAGAACGGCAACGCCAAAACACAAAGCGATCGTCAGGGCGACGTTGGCAGGTAAGATCCGCCCCGCTTGAATGGACTCAGACATTCGACCCCCCAGTCAGGTCTGCACAAATACAAAGGCGCGATTCTGATTATCGACGGGCGAGCGACCAACCGCTCTCCGTCAACCGCCCCACACTTCGCGCGCAGTTTCGACGATCAGGCGCAGCTTTGCGAACTGTTCCTCTTCCGTCAGCGCGTTACCCTCCTCGGTCGAAGAGAAACCGCACTGCGGACTGAGACAGAGCTGATCGAGCGGCACGAATTTCGCCGCCGCCTCGATTCGGCGCTTGAGATCGTCCTTGCTTTCGAGTGCGCCCCGTTTCGTGGTCACGAGTCCCAACACGACGAACTTGCCCTTCGGCACGAAGCGCAGCGGCTCGAAACCGCCCGAACGCTCGTCGTCGTACTCCAGGAAATAACCGTCGACGTTCAACTCGTTGAACAGCGCCTCGGCGACGTGGTCGTAGCCGCCCGACGCAGCCCACGCGGAACGGAAATTGCCGCGGCACAAGTGCGTGCACACGCGCATGCCGGCAGGCCGGTTCTTCAGTGCCGCGTTGATGTTGCGGATATAAAGACGATGCTGCTCGTTCGGATCGCCGCCGATCGAAGCGACGTATTCGCGTTGCTTCGGATCGTTTAAGTAGGCAAGGCTCGTGTCGTCGAGCTGCAAATAGGTGCAGCCGCGTTTGGCGAGCTCGGCGATCTGTTGGGCATACACATTCGCGAGGTCCTGCCAGAACTCTTCCAGGGTCGGATAGACGCTCTCGTCGATCGCCGCGCGCCCGCCGCGGTAATGCATCATGCTCGGCGAAGGGATCGTCAGTTTCGGCGTGCCGTTCTTGACGACGCTTTTCAAGTAGTCGAAGTGATCGCCGAAAATGCAACGATTCAGCGTGAGCTTGCCTTCGACTCGCAGACCCGACGGCGTGAAATCCACATCGCCTTGGTCGCTGTGGAAGTGCACGACGATGTTCTGCTCCACCTTCCGCACGCCGCCGATCTGGTACAGGAAATCCATGTGCCACGACGAGCGCCGAAACTCGCCGTCGGTGATGCCCTGAAGCCCGATGTCCTCCTGCTTCTTCACGACATCGCGAATCGCCTCGTCCTCGATCTGCCGCAGCTCGGCCTCGCTGATTCGGCCCTGTTTGTAATCCTCGCGCGCCTTCGTCAGTCGCGCGGGACGCAACAGACTTCCGACATGGTCCGCACGGAACGGCGGTTGGTTGAGTTGCATGATCTTCCCCCTTCGAGGGCTGGGGCTTGGGGCTCGGGCAAAGAAGCGCGCGCGCTAGCGCGCTTTCTCCTTCAGCCCTCAGCCTTCAGCCTTTGACCTCGATCTCGATAATGTCCTCGCTCACCGTCTCATCGTACAGCCGCGCGACGCAGTCCTGGCGATGATCGAGCACTGCGCGTTGATTGATCGAACCCTTGTCCGTGATCTCGCCGTGATCGAGCGATGGCGCCGACGGTATCAGCATCGCGCGACGCACGCACATCGAGCTCGCCGGGAAACGCTTCGCATGCTCCTGCAGTCGCTCGCGCAGCATCCCGAGCAAGCGCGGCTGCCGCGCGAGCTCTGCGTGCGTGGGCACGTTCGGGAGTTCCAGCACTGCTGCGCACTTCACCAGATCGGGCAACAGAATCGCGGCGAGATAGTCCTGATTCAGACCCGCGAGCACCACGTCTTGCAACAACGGCGCGCAAGCGAGCAACAACTCCGCGCGCAACGGACCGACGCTCACCCAGGTACCGCTCGCAAGCTTGAAGTCTTCGGCGATGCGCCCGTCGAACCGCAAACCGCGCGTCGGATCGTTCGGATCGATCAGCTTGACGGCATCGCCGAGCCTATAGAACCCCTCTTCGTCGAAGGCAGCGCGCGTGAGATCCGGTTTGCGCCAGTAGCCTGGCGTGACATTGGGTCCGCGAGCACGAATCTCGATCTTGCCTTCGACCGGTGCGAGCTTGACGATGTTGCCGGCCGCAGGCAGACCGATCACGCCGGCACGTCCCATCGCAGGCGTCGTGAACGTGACCGAAGGCCCGGTCTCCGTCGCGCCGAGACCGCTCAGCATCGGAAGTTTGTAGCCGAGCTCCGCAACCGACAGCTCGTCGAGCACGTCCCATGTGTGTTGGGACAGTGCCGCACCCGCAAAGAAATAGGCTTTCAATCGGCTGTAGAACGTCTTGCGCAAGGACGCATCCTGCTGCATTTCGTGCGCGAGCGCCTCGAATCCTTTCGGCACGTTGAAATAGACCGTCGGCGAGATCTCTCGCAGATTGCGCAAGGTTTCCGCGAACCCTTGCGGGGTCGGCTTACCGTCGTCGATATAGAGCGTGCCGCCGTTGAACAACGCAACCGCCACGTTGTGAGTACCGCCGAAGGTGTGATTCCACGGCAGCCAATCGATCAGCACGGGCGGCGCCTCGGCGAGAAACGGCATCGCTTGCCGCGTCATCGCGCCGTTGGCGCACCACATTCGATGCGTCGTGATGACGGCCTTCGGTTGACCCGTCGAACCGGAAGTCAGCAGGAACTTCGCGATCGTTTCCGGTCCCGTCGCCGCACGAGCACGGTCGACCTTCTCGGTCGGCGTCGCCTCGAGATCTGACAACGAGAGAACTTTGCGACCTGCAACCTCCTTGTCGCCGATGACCGCCACATCCGGTGCCACAACGGTTGCGAGCGCATTCGCGAACACGTGAGTGTCGAACGCCGCCACCAAACCCGGCGTGAGCAGGTCCAGGACGTAGCGAAGCTTTTTCAGATCGGCCGAAGCCGTCGAATACGACGGCGACACCGGGCAATACGGCACGCCGATCCACGTCGCGGCCAACGCGACCACGAGATGCTCGATGCTGTTGCCGGAGAGAATGACGATCGGCCGCTCTGCCGAAAGATCGTATTTGAGCAAGCCTTCGCCGACTCGCCGCACCCACTCGAGCATCTGCGCGTAGCTCACGCGCACCCAGTCACCGCCGCGGTCGCGGCGCGCGACGAACGTACGATCCGGCGCCTCGCGCGCCCAGCGCTCGAGCAGATCGGTCAATCGTGCCGGATAAGCCTCGATCTCCTTGCGCGGACGCAAGATCATCGTGCCGTCGGCACGGCGCTCGAAGTCCGTCGCAAACTCATCCGGCGTCCAGCCAAACGCCTCGCGAGCCATCGTCACCCTTCCGCGAGTCGCAAAGCGCGAATCGCATTCTGCTTGAGGATCAGCTCGTGTACTTCCGGCTTGAAGCCTGCTTCCTTGAAATCTTTGATCCACCGATCCGGCGTGATCAAGGGGTAGTCCGAACCGAACAGCATCTTCGTCTTCAGCTGCGTGTTCGCGTACTGCACGAGCTGCGGCGGGAAATACTTCGGCGACCAGCCCGACAAGTCGATGTACACGTTGGGCTTGTGCAAGCACACCGACAGCGCTTCGTCCTGCCACGGCCAGGACGGGTGCGCGATGATGATGGTCATGTCCGGAAAATCGGCCGCGACATCGTCGAGGTGAATCGGATTCGAGTACTTGAGCCGCAGCCCGCCGCCGCCCGGCATGCCCGTGCCGATACCCGAATGACCGCTGTGGAAGATCGCCGGCAGCTTGTGCTCGGCAATCACTTCATAGAGCTGATAGGCCATACGGTCGTTCGGGAAGAAGCCCTGCACGGTCGGGTGGAACTTGAAACCGCGCACCCCGTCCTTGATGAGCTGACGCGCCTCGCGCACGCCCATCTTGCCCTTGTGCGGATCGACGCTCGCGAACGCGATCATCATGTCGCTGTTCGCGTGGGCCGCTTCGAGGACCTCCTCGTTCGGAATGCGCTTCGCACCGATCTGGTGTTCCGAATCGACCGTGAACATCACGAGGCCGATCTTGCGCTCGCGGTAGTACGCCACCGTTTCGGCAATCGTCGGGCGCTTGCCGGCCTTGAAATACTTCGACGACGCTTCCTCGAACGGCTTCCAGTACTCGTCCGGCTCTTGCCGGCACGAGACTTCGGCGTGCGTGTGAACGTCGATCGCAACCAGTTCGTCGAGTTTCATTACTTAGCGCCTCGTTGTGCTTCCCACTGCGCGATCGTCATGTTCTTCTCGACGAGCTCGACCAGCAACGGGGCCGGCTGCCAATGCATCGGTCCGAAGATCTTCTGGTACTTGAGAATGCCGTCGAGCAGCGTCTTCAAGCCGATCGTATCGGCGTAGAACATCGGACCGCCGCGATAACGCGGGAAACCGTAGCCCGAGGTCCACACGACGTCGATATCGGACGCCCGCAACGCGACGCCCTCTTCGAGGATCTTGATGCCTTCGTTCAGCAGCGGATACAGGCAGCGCTCCACGATCTCTTCCTTCGTGTGCTGACGCTGTTTCACGCCGAGCTTCTTCGCGCGCTCAGCCAGGATCGCGAGCGCTTCGGGATCGTCGAAGCGCGTGCGATTGCCCGGCTCGTAGCGATAGTAACCCTTGCCGTTCTTCTGGCCGAGGCGGCCAGCTTCGTACAACGCGAAGTCGGCCTGATAGTACGCAGGATCGGGCGGATATTGCTCGGCGTTGGCCTTGTGGACGTTCACGCCGACGTCGATACCCGCCATGTCGAACACGGCGAGAATGCCCATCGCCATGCCCCACTCTTCGAGCGCGGAGTCGACCTGACGCGGGGTCGCGCCTTCGAGCACCATCGCTTCGGCTTCGCGCGCATAACCTTCCATCATGCGATTGCCGATGAAGCCGTAGCAGACCTTGGCGAGCACGGGCGTCTTGCGCAGCGGCTTGGCCAGATCCATGACGGTACGAATCACCGACGGCGACGTCGTGTCCGTGCGGACGACCTCGAGCAGCGGCATGACGTTCGCCGGCGAGAAGAAGTGCGTGCCGATGACGTCCTGCGGCCGCTTCGTCACGGCGGCGATCTTCGCGATGTCGAGCGTCGAGGTGTTCGTCGCGAGCACGGCGCCCGGTTTGGCAACCTTGTCGAGCTCCTCGAAGACCTTGCGCTTCAAGTCCATGTTCTCGAACACGGCCTCGATGATGATGTCGGCGTCGCGGAAATCGGCGTAATCGAGCGTCGGACGGATCAAGCTCATCCGCTTCGCCTTGTCCTCCGCAGACAGACGGCCGCGCGAAACCATCGACTGATACGTCTCGTCGATCTTCTTGATGCCGCGGTCGAGCCCCTCTTGATTCGCATCGAGGAGCGTCACCGGAATGCCGGCGTTGGCGAAACAGATCGCAATACCGCCGCCCATCGTGCCTGCACCGACGATGCCTGCGCTCTTGATCGGCTTGCTTTCGGTATCGGGCGGCAGCCCCGGAACCTTTCGCGTCTCGCGCTCGGCGAAGAACACGTGTACGGCACCGAGCGACTCGGGCAGCTTCTTGCACTCGTTGACGCGCTTGGTCTCGTATTCGAGACCTTCGGCGATCGGCAAGCGCACGGCGGCGCTCACGACTTCGACGGCGACGAGACCGGCTTGACGATTCGGATAGAGCTTCTTCGCGAGCGCGGTCATCTTCTCGATGATTTCCGGCGTCGCGGTTGCCGGATCGACGCTCATTTCGCTCGTGCGACGCGGGCCGCGGCCCTCGGCGAGCAGCTTGCGCGCGTAAGCGACGGCGGCGCTGCGCACATCGCCTTCGATCGTGGCATCGATGAATCCGAGCTCGACGGCTTTTTGCGCATCGACCGGACGCGCATTCAGAATCAACTCGAGCGCTTTTTCGACGCCGATGAGGCGCGGCAAACGCTGCGTACCGCCAGCACCCGGAATGATTCCCAGGGTCACTTCGGGCAACGCAAAGCGCGTGTTCGGCAATGCAACCCGGTAATGGCAGGCGAGCGCGATCTCGAGGCCGCCGCCCATCACCGTGCCGTGCATCGCAGCGACGACCGGGATGTCGAGCGACTCATAGCCGTTGAACAGCTCGCGATACTCCTCTTCTTTCGGCGGACCGGAGAACTCGCCGATGTCGGCGCCCGAGAAGAACGTGGAGCCTTCGCACATCAGCACGGCTGCGCGCACGTCTTTGGCGCTGCGCAGCTCGGCGAGCGCTTGACGCAGGCCCTCGCGGGCGGCGGCGGTGATCGTATTGACCGGAGGATTGTTGACGACGACGACGGCGATGTCGCCATCGCGCTCGACTCGAGCGATCGGCGCTTGACTCATGTAGTTCGAACTCCTGCAAGTTGCGGCGGCCGCCGACGGCGTCGCGTGCAAAACATGGTGAGACCCCCTCACGCACGCGGGCTCGGCCTGTCAATCTGGCGTCGGGCCGTTAGCCGACGATTAAGCCCCCACGGGCGTCATTTGGAAAGGTAGGGCTCTGATATATACGATATAAGCATAATGGATATCAGAGACGTCGACCTGAACCTGCTCGTCGTATTCGACGCGCTGTTGCGCACGCGCAGCGTCACGCGCGCCGCAGCAGAGCTCGGCATGAGCCAGCCTGCGACGAGCTTTGCGCTCAATCGCTTACGGGCGACGCTCGGCGATCCGCTCTTCGTGCGGACCGCGCGCGGCATTCACCCGACCCCGCACGCCGAGCGGCTGGCCGAGCCCCTGACGGAAATTCTGGACAGCATCCGCGGCCGGCTCTTGCAACAGCCGACCTTCGTGCCCGAGCAAGCCGAACGCACCGTCACGATGAACATGCCGGACATCGGCGAGCTGGTGTTTCTGCCGCGCATTTTGAAGCGGCTATCAGAAGTCGCACCGAAGATCTCGCTGCAGACGGTGAACTTGCCGGACGACGAAATCGAGCCGGCTTTACGTTCGGGCGCGGTCGATCTGGCGCTCGGATTCTTTCCGCGCTTGCAGAGCGCCGCGCTATATCAGCAGCGGTTGTTCACGCATTCCTTCGTCTGCGTGGTGCGGCGCGATCACCCGCGCATCGGCGACAAGATGACGCGCAAACAATTCATCGAGAGCGATCACGCCGTCGTCGCCGGCGGCCATGCCGACGAATCGCTCGAAGCCGAGCTGCGCGCGCAAGGCCTGGTGCGTCGCGTCGTGCTACGGGTCGAGCACTTCCTGGCGCTGCCCACGATCCTGAGCGAGACGGATCTGATCTTTACGGTGCCGTACGCGATCGGCGCGAGCCTCGCGAAGCTCGCCGACATCAAGCTCGTGCAGCCGCCGTTCAAAGCCAAGCCGCGGGCGGTGAAACAGCATTGGCACTCGCGCTTCCATCACGATCCGGCCAATCGTTGGCTCCGCGGTCTCGTGGCCGACTTGTTCGCGGAGCACGGCGGACGCGTCAAGCGTCCATGGATGGCGCTCGAGGCGGAATAACAGATCTTCTCGCTGCCGCGCGCAGCGAGAACGAACTCAAGCCGGAAAACCGAACGCCGACTCGACGCTCGCCGCAGTTTCGAGCGAAGCGATGCGCGCGTAGAGGCCTTCCGCCTGCTCCACGGACATGGGCTGCGCGGCATGCGTCACGCATTCGACGAACTTCGCCCGCATGCGCGCTTCGCTCAGCGGACGCGTCGGATGGCCGAGCGCCTGTTCGATCTCGCATGCGTAGCGCCGCCCATCGTGCAATTCGACGTCGAGCGCACCGCTCGTCGGCGAGCGCCCCTCTTCGACCGGCTCGACGCGTTGCGCCAGCGCGAGCACATCGAAATCGCGCAGCCGCTCGGCCGTAAACGAACCCAAGTTCACTTCCCGATCGACGAACGCCGCGGCCACCGTGAACGGAATGCTGAATTTCGCATCGATGCTCGTGGCAGGCGCGCGCTTACGGGGCAGCGGCTCGCACAACATGCGTTGCACGGGACCGATCGATGCGCGAATCGATTTGATGTCGATCGGACGAATCCCCGCCTCGGCCCGTAGCTGCTGCGCCGCTTCTACGTACGGATGCGTGCCGCGGCAACACGGCCAAGGTTTGAAGCTCAACGCTTCGATGTAATACCGCCTGCCGAGATCCTCGAGCAGCGCATCGGCATTCCAGCGCCCGTCCGCGAAGGCATGGAAGAATGCGCCCTTGCCTTCGAACGGCTGATCGAAACCCCGCACGCCTTGGCTCGCCAGCGCAGCGACCACGACCGCCGTCTGCGCCGGGAACGCCTCGCGCACCGCGCGAATGACGGTGTGCTCGCTGTATTTGATTTCCTTCGAGCACGAGAGCTGGCACAGCAGCAACGAGAACGCATCGAGCGCTTGTTGCGATGTCGCCCGTCGCAATCGTGCAGTGGCGGCGACTGCGCCGAAGGCGCCGAGGATCGGCGGCGGATACCACGCACGCTCCAGCGCATCGCCCACGCTCAACGCGAGGCGACACGCGAGATCGCAACCGATGGCGATGGCTGCGATCAGCTCCTCCCCGCTGGCTCCGACCGCTTGCGCAGTCGCAAGCGCCGCCGGAATGAGCGAAGCATTCGGATGCACCGGCGCTGCATCGAACGCGTCTTCGTAGTCGAGCGCGTGCGCCATGGCGCCGTTGGCCAGTGCGGCTGCCGGTGCCGAGACCCGCTCCCACGAGCCGAAAATGCTGGCTTCGCGCGGACCGCCCGTCGCGCGGGCCTGATTCACGAACGGCCGGACATCCTCGCTCAAACCGCTCGCGGCAATCGCCACGCCGAGCCCGTCGATCAAAGCGCGTTTCGTCGCCGCGATCGTCGTTGCGGGCAAATCCTGGAAACGAGTCTGAGCGACGTGCTGTGCGAGGCGAGCCGATACGTCCATGACATCAGTGTGACGATCGGCCATAGGCGGAACAACCTGCTGAGCGTCGCTACTCGAACGTCAACGGCACGCGCAAAGCACCGATCTCCGGCATGCGCGTCGGTACGATCTCGCCAGTCACTCTGAAACCGCGCGTGCGCGTTAACAGCTCTTCGAGCGCGACGATGAGCTCGAGCCGCGCAAGCCACGCACCCAAGCACATGTGCGGACCGCGACCGAACGCCAACGATTCCTTGATGTTGGGCCGGTTGAGCTGGAACTCCTCGGCGTTCGGAAACACCTCTTCGTCGCGATTCGCCGAGGCGTAGACGAGCGCAATCGGTTCGCCCGCAGGAATCGTGCGGCCGCGGATGCAGACATCCTTCGTCGCCGTACGGGCAAAGCCGCGATAAGGCGTGTACAGGCGAAGGAACTCTTCGATGGCTGCCGGAATGAGCTGCGGTTCCGCGCGCAAGCGATCCTGCAATGCACGGTCGCGCGACAGATGCACGGCGATGGAGCCGATCACGACGGTCGGTGCGATGATGCCGACGACGAGCACTTGCCGGATCGTGCCGACGATCATGTCCTCGGGCAGCGGCTCGCCATTCACGCGCGCCGCAAGCAGCGCGCTCGTCGCATCCTCGCTCGGGCTCATCGGCGATTTCTTGCGATCCTCGACGAGCTCGCGCGCCATCTCGTAGAGCTTGAGGCTCGATTCGCGCGTTGCCTCGATGTCGTTCGATTGCACCGCGATGTTGTAGCGCCGGCCGACTTCGGCGAGCACATCGGCTTTGTCCTGCGGCAGGTTCATCCAAACCGCGAATACCTCGATCGGCATGCGCGCCGAGAACTCGCTACAGATGTCGCCGCCGCCCTTCGCGACCATCTTGTCGAGAAGCCGCGCGCAGATCTCGCGAATGCGCGGCTCGAATTGACGCACGCGCCGCTCGGACAAGAGCGGGTTCAGCGCCTTGCGGTAAGGCGTGTGCTCGGGCGGATCGAGATGCAGCGGCGGACGGCGGCCGGTAAATGCCACCTTGGGCACGACGTTCTGTTTCGAGGTGATGAACGTCTCGTAGTCGCTGGCCGCGTTCACTACATCGGAATGTTTGAGCAACGCCCAAAAACCGCCCCAGGCTTCGCTGTAGGCGACTGGGCACTCCTTCCGCAAACGACGATAGTCGTCGTGCGGACTGTCGAAGGTTTCGGGTGCAAGAGGATCGAAATCGGATTTCATGGCACCGGGAGCATAGTCGATAATGAAAGCGCTTTCATCCCTTTCCCTTTAGGCTCTCGCGGCTTTACCTTGTCGGGATAATGGCTACCAAGAACCGAGTCCCCAAGCTCGAAGACGTCGCGGAACGCGCTGGCGTGTCGCCGGCGACGGTCTCCCGCTTCTACAACAACCCTGCCGTCGTTGCGCCTTCGACGGCCGAGAAGATTCGTAAGGCGGTGGCCGAGCTCGGCTATGTCCCCGACCTGATCGCGGGCGGTCTCGCTTCGCGGCGCAGCCGACTCGTCGCTGTGCTCGTACCCGAGATCGCGCACTCCATTTTCAACGACACGATCCAGGAAATGGTGAGCGAGCTGTCGCGCGACGGCCTGATCGTCATGCTCGGGCTGACCGGCACTGACGACAGCGGAATGCCGAAGCTGATCGAAGCGGCCCTCGCGCGACGAGCAGAAGGCGTGATCTTGAGCGGCGTCGTGGCAAACGATGCGCTGCGTCAGCAATTGCAGGGCCGCAACGCAACCGTGATCGAAACCTGGGGATTGCCGGAAAAACCGATCGACGTCGCAGTGGGTTTCTCCCATTCGGCGGTCGGCACGGACTTGGCGCGCTTCCTCGCGGCACGCGGGTATCGTCGTCCGCATCTCGTCGTCGGCAACGGCGTACGCGCGCGCATGCGGCGGGATGCCTTTCTCCGCGAATGGGCGCAGACGGGACGCAGAACGCCTACGCAGAGCGAAGTCGACATTCCTACTCATTTCGGACACGCGCGCATGGTGTGGCGGCATGCGATGGAGCTGGAGCCGAAGCCGGATGTCATCGTTTGCGGCTCGGACCTCCTGGCCCAAGGACTGATCGTGGAAGCCTACGCAGCCGGCAAGCGCGTTCCTCACGACGTCGCCGTCGTCGGGTTCGGCAACCTGTCGATCGCGGGCGAGATGCGACCGACCATTACGTCGGTCGATCTCGACGGCGCTCGCATCGGCCGCGAAGCGGTCGCCGTGCTGCGCCGCCGCGCCGCGGGAGAGAAGATCGCCAATCGCGTGATCGATATCGGCTTTCGCATCATTGCGCGCGAGAGTGCATAGGCGACAAGCGCGCGGTCTCCCAGCGCGGCGCGAACCACAGAAGCGCGATCGAGAACATCAGCACCACGGCACCGATCACTTCGGTGCCCGTCGGCGCAGCCAGCCCCATGGTCCAATGCAGAATGTAGGCGGCGAAGAGTCCGGCCAGCAAGCTCGACGATCTCTCGAGCGGCACGCAGTACGTGTTCTCGCGCGCATCGAGCAGAATCATTGCGGCAAACACCGAGACGATCGTCAACGTGACCGCCATACCGATGAGCGGCCACATCACCGGATCGGTCCATACCTTGAGAAAGCCGAATTCGAGCTCGCCCGATTGCGTGCCGAGCCCGGACACCGAAAGCAGCGCGAGGATGGCGATCGACATCGGCAACGCGATCACCTTTTCTTCCACGAAGTAACGTTTGACGGTATCGGGATTGCCATCCTTCGACACGCGCGTCATTACCCAGAGGCGCGTGAAATAACCGACCGTGTAGAGCACGACGGCGGCAATCGCTAGCGGCGGAAGACGCAAACCGCCGCGCTGTTGAATCACGAGCAGCAGCGAAATCGCCACGAGCACGAGTGCCGTCCAGCTCCACCAGCGCACGCGGCGCCCGTAAATGAAGTCGACGAGCGGCGCAATGATGAGAATATCGCCGCGCATCAGGAGCTGGATGAACGGAATGCTGACGTTCGTGAACGTGTAGGACAACGGGACGGTGAAGAGGATACATGCCGTACCGATGCCGGAAATGAACGTGTAGCGCGTCGGCACGGGAATCCGCCATCGGCCGACCTGCATCTGATTCGAGAACCGGTACCAGCCCGAGTACCAGATGAACGCGTACGTCAACACGAGATTCATGATCAGCGTGGACGGCAGCGTCTCGAGCCCCGTCAGCGGGCGGCCGAGCTCCGGGTGCACGTAGCTCGTGGCGTACTTCGTCAACAGGATGTTCGGAACGTAGCTCAGAAAATAGAACAGAACGACCCACTCGAGGCGAAGTCCGCGTTGCTCGCTCATACTGCAGCTCCAATCACGACACGATCGCCTCGCACCTCGAAGCGCGCATTGAGCTCGGCTTCTTCGCTTACGGCGCGCAGGTAATCGACGACCTTTCCGAACCGTTCGTCGTCCGGCGCGAGCACACGCGGCACCGCGTCGCGATCGATCCAGAGCGGTAAGAGACTCGACTCGACGATGCGGCCGGACGCGATCTCGAATCGCGCGAGCGCCGACATTCGCGAATCGGGCGGAAAGTTGTAGAGACTGTCGAAGTCCGGAACCCAATCCGGCGCGAGCTTCTGAATCTCTTTGAACGACTTGCGCGATGCGTGCTCGGGATCCATGCGCAAATCGGTCGCGAAGTTGCACAAGCTGTAGAGCACGGGTCGACCGTCGACGATCTCGGCGCCCTTCAAGATGTGCGCGTGATGGCCGAGGATGGCATCGGCACCGGCCTCCACCGCTGCGCGCGCGACTTCGCGCTGATAGTCGGCGATCGTCGCGCGAACGAAGTGGATACCCCAGTGCATCGAGACGAACACGAGATCGGCCTGAGCCTTGGCCGCCTTGATGTCCGAGCGCAACGCAGCGAGATCTTCCGCATGCGCGTACGTGTGAATGCGCGCCGGCGTGCCGGGCTGATCGTGCTCGATTTGTTCGTACAACGTGTGCGCGCGCATGGGTGCACACCCCGGACGATTCGCCTCGGCCCAGTAACCCATCGGCAAAATCGAGCTGTAGGCGAGAAAGGCGAGCTTCGTTCCGTCGGCCAGCTGTTTGTAGACGGGCCTGCGAGCCTCGGCGATGTTTTGTCCGGCGCCCACTACATCGATGCCCGCAGCACGAAGATGCCCGATGCTCTCGAGCAGCGCTTCGCTTCCCCAATCGAGACAATGATTGCCCGCACACGAGATGACATCGAATCCCGCTCGGGCTAGAGCGCGAGCACCTTCGGGTTGAGCGAGCACGGCATGCCGCGCCTGAGGTAGACGCAAACCTTTGTCGGCAAATGTCGTTTCGAGCTGACCGAAGACGACATCCGCAGCCGACAGCAGCGGCCGCACTGCATCGAATAGCGTGTCCGGATCCGGTCGATCGGGCGCCAAATCGCCCGCAGCAAGCAGCACGTGACTCAACGCGTTCCCCCCGTCTTGCCGATTCCCCGCATCGGAGTCGGTTTATGCAGTATCGCCCCCGGCCGATGCAAGCGCTTTCATCCGTGGGTTTTTGCTGTTATGGTCCGCGCCGAGCCCGAAGCATCAGGCCCGTTCCCAATGGGGATTGGGAAATTTTCCGTTTCACTGTTCAGGTCTTTTGGGGAGAGACTGTCCATGAACAAGCGAAGTTCATCCGGTTCCGCCGTCCGTTCGCGACTGGCGGTCGCGGTTGCAGCCACGCTCGCAAGCGCTGCACATGCTCAGCAAGCGGCTCAAGGCGCGCTCGAAGAGATCGTCGTCACGGCCGAGCGACGCGAGCTGAATCTGCAAGAAGTGCCTGCGTCGGCGACCGTGTTGACGGCCGACAGCCTTGCGAAGCAAGGCATCGACAACGTCATCGAGATTCAGCAGGTCGCGCCGGCCGTCGCCATCAACACGTACAACCGCAGCACGTTCGTGAACATTCGCGGCGTTGGTATCGCACAGTCGGCTCCCACATCGAGCCCGGGCGTCGCGGTCTACATCGACGGCAACTTCATCGCTCACGAGCACTTCATTGCGCAGTCGTTCTACGACATAGAATCGATCGAAGTGCTGCGCGGCCCGCAAGGCACTCTGACGGGTCAGAACTCGACCGGCGGTGCGATTTACATCCGTACGCCGACGCCGAGCACCGACGCACTGAGCGGCTACGTGGACATCACCGCTGCCGATTACGACTGGCATCGTGCCGTCGGCGCCGTCAACATTCCGATGGGCGATGTCGTTGCCTTGCGCATCGCCGCGATGTACGACGAGCGCGACAGCTTCACCAAGAACATCGGCCCGAGCCCCAGCCAACCGGGTTCGTACGACATGAAGGGCGCGCGCGCCGCGCTACGTATTCAGCCGTCGGACGGCATGACGTTCGACCTGCGCTACGAGTACTTCGATCTCGATTCCGACTACAACGCAGTCAAGAATCGCGACCATGCAATCAGGGATCCCTTCATCATCGAAGAGGACGCCATCTCGTTCTTGAGACAGAAGGGCTATCGTGCCTCTCTGGAAGCACGAATCGACCTGAACGACAGCATTCAGCTGAGAGCGCTCACTTCCTATCTCGACGCCGATACCGAAGACCAAGGCGACGGCGACCGCTCGCTGCGTCCGCCGCAGCCCAATGGTCCGGGACGCGTGTCCTACACCGATCAAGGCTTCGAGACGAGCGTGACGGAAGTGAACCTGCTTTCGAAGGGCGACGGGCCGCTGCAATGGGTCGTCGGCGCGTTCTATGTGGATGAAACGACACCGGCTCGCGTGCTTCGCGACAACTTCAACACGGTCACGTTCGTGCAATCCAACTCGACGATCGATACCGTCGCTGACAATACCTCCAAGTCGGTATTCGGACAGATCGACTGGCGATTCACCCATGCCCTCGCGCTCGATTTCGGCTTGCGTTATTCGGAGGACAAACAAGTCTATCGACGCAACCTGATTCCGGGTCCGCCGCCTCCGGGCTGCTTCCCGTGCACGACCTCGACAGAGTCGGATGAGGTCACCGGCCGCCTGGGCCTCAAGTACTTCGCGAGCGACGATGTGATGATCTACGGCACGCTCTCGCGCGGCTACAAGGCCGGCGGCGTGAACCTCGATCCGCGGCTCGGCAACTTCGGACCCGAGACGAACGAAGTGCTGGAAATCGGCGCGAAGACCGAAGTGCTCGACGGACGCCTGCGCATCAACGGCGACGTCTATTACTCGATCTACGACGGCATCCAGCTCTCGGCGCTCGTGCCGATCGCCGGCACGTCGTCGCTCGGACCGAACACCGTGAACGGCCCGGAGGCACGAATCTACGGTGCTGAAATCGAGATGCTCGGTCAGTTCGGCGGCTTCGGATTCAATCTCGGCGCTGCCTACATGGAAGGTCAATTCCGTGAAGCGGGATCTGTCACGGATTCGCAGACCAACCAGAACCGGGCGATCGTGAAAGGGCAAATGATGCCGTTCTCCCCCGCCTACACGCTCAACGCAGGCGTGGAATACGAGCTGGTGTTCGGCGACAACATGACCCTGACACCGCGTGTGCAGATGTCGTACATGGATGAACAATACGCCACGCCGTTCAAGTACGCAGCCACGCGCGTGCCTTCGCGCACGGTCGTCGACGCTCGCTTGACGTTCAAACCGCTCGAGAACCTCACAATCGAGGCGTTCTGCACGAATCTGTTCGACAGGACCTACATCGCGGTCCAGTTGCAGGACGCATCGAGTGCGCAAGGCGGCATCATCTATGGCGCGCCCCGTCAGTACGGTGCCCGTCTGAAGTACGAGTTCTAGTGACCCACGAGGTTCGGGTTGCGCGGCGACGAGCCGCGCAACCCTTTTTTGTTTCCGCCGACAGCAATTCCGATCCGACGACCGCTCACACGAGCGCAGCGCTGCTCACAATTGCGCGATCCGTGGCCCAGCTCGGCTCGGGCGCAGTGATCGTCATCCTCTCCCGCCGCAACGGATGCCAGAAACCGATCCGCCATGCATGCAAGCAAAGCGGCGGAGCGTTGACGTCCAACGTTTGAACATCGCCGAGCACCCGTCCAGGGAGGTAGGCGGGATCGCCGCACACCGGCATGTCGAGATGCCACAGATGCACGCGGATTTGATTCGTGCGCCCTGTACGGGGACGAGCCTCGAGGAGTGCCGTTCCGTCTTCGTAACGAGCGAGCACGCGAAAGTCCGTGCGCGCAGGTAAACCTGCTTCGTCGACGACCCGCGAGCCCGCATGGCCGGCTTCCGAACTGATCGGCGCATCGCAACTGAATTCGTCCGCGACAGCATGTCCTTGCACGCGCACGAGATAGACCTTCTCCACTTCGCCGCGGGCGAACTGCGGCTGAATCTTGCCGGCCACATAGCGCGTGCGCGATACGACGAGCGCTCCGGTCGTATTGGCATCGAGCCGATGCGCCGGCCGTAGATGTTGCGGGTGATAGAGCGCATCGAGCACGTACTTCAAGGTGTTGCGATGAAAGCGCCCGCCGGCATGCATCGGTAACGGCGCCGGTTTGTTGATCACGATCAACGACTCGTCTTCGTAGAGAATCTGTACGCGCATGTTGACGTCGGGCTCGACGAGCGCCGGAAACTTGTGAAAGTACCGCTCGCCAGCGCGAACGATCGCATCGGCGTAAACAGGCCGATGCTGCGCATCGACGAGAAGCTGCTGCGCGCAGCGTTCGGCCCAGTCGTATCTGGGGATGTGCGCGACGATGCTGCTCAGCGCGTCGAGCAGCGTCTTACCGTCGTGCTCGGGCGGAATCGTGATCGGCCGGAAATGGTCGCGCGGCAAGCTTCCCGGCAGAGAATGGATGATCTCCCTCAGACGCTCGTGACGACGCGCGATGTTGAGCGACATCTGCTCGGGCGGGATCTTGTAACAGTACGGGCAGGACTTGCCGAGCTCGTAATGCGGATGACTTTGGTCGTCCGCCGAAAGCGGGGTACGGCACGACGCGCATTGCTGCCATTGCTGGGGCTGCAGGATCGCATCGTGACCGAGACGGCGATCGAAGGCGAAACATTCGCCCTCGAAATGGCGCCCTCCGCACGCCGCGAGATAACTCAGAATGCCTCCTTCGAGCGCTCGAACATTCTCGAAACCGGCGCGCTCGAGATAGAGCGCTGCCTTCTCGGCACGGATTCCGCTCGTGCAGACGACGACGATCGACGCTTGTTTCAGCTCTTCGGGCAACGTACGCACCGCTTCAGGAAAGTCCTGGAACTGTTCGATGCCGAGCGCGACTGCGCGCTTGAACGTACCGAGACGCACTTCGTAATCGTTGCGCACGTCGAGCAACGTCACGCCATGTCCCTCGTCGAGCCACCCATAGAGCTCGGTCGGCGCGATCGTGCGCGGGCGCCGGCGCGACGGATCGATCCCTTCGACTCCGAACGCGACGATCTCCTTCTTGATCCGCACTTGAACGCGCCGCAGCGGCAATTCCCCGCTCCCGCCGATCCTAGGCTGAAAGCCCTCGAGACCCGGCCACCGGCGCAGCTCATCGAGCAGCATTTCCACCTGTCCGCCTTCGCCCGCAACGAGCAGATTGATGCCTTCCGGGCTCAACACGATGGAGCCGGCCACGTTCCAGCCTTTGCAGAGCGCGAGCAATTGCATGCGCCGCTCTTTCAAATCCGCGAGCGGTACGTATGCGTAACCGGAAAGAACCAGATAGGGCGGCATGGACTAAGTGTCGGATGCACGGACGGCTCGCGTCCGTTCCAAACTGTTGAGATTCTTAGAATGCAAACATGGCCCGCTGACGCAGCCAACGCTTCGTTGCCATGCGGTCCGCAAGGACTTCGAGAAAGTAGCGTTGTTGTTCGATGTGCGCACGAATTTCGCGCGTACGCTCCCGCAGCAACATTCTCAGATTCTCGCGAGTGATCTTCAAACGCGGTCCTAGATGGAAGTCCGCGCGGAAACCCTCCTCGAGCGCGAATAGCTCGCTTTTCTCGGCTTCGAGCTGTTTGGCAAGCAAACGGTTGTATTGCTTGAGGCGATCGCGACTCAATCGGCCGATCTGCTCCGGATCGATTTGCTCGAGCGCCAGCTGAGCTTCCAGCAGCGTCAGCAGGTCATCGGTCGCGTACGCGCGATTGATCCGCTGCATCAGCTCGGTCTTCTCGGCGCGCCGTTGCGCATCGGTTTCTCGATCCGGGTGCACGATGCTCGCGAGCTTGCGATAGATCTCGCGCAGAAATTGTTTCGCCGCTTGTGCGTTCGCCTCGGCGCGAGTTTGCGCTGCCGATTTCTTGCGGCCGCGCGAGCGCGACTCGCGGCGCGCTTCTTCCTGCTGTCGCTTGGCGCCGAGCTGCTCGTACATTCGTTGCACGAGATCCTCTTCCGTACGAATGTCCGTGTCGTCGCCGAGATCGAAACCGAGCTCCTCTACATGCTCCTTCAGCACGAGCAGCTCTTCCTCCTTCATCTCGTCGAAGCTGACCCGGCTGTGCTTGTCGAACAGATCCCTGATTTGCTCGTCGTACGGATCGCTCTGCAGCAGCAGCTCGGCGTTGCCGCACAAGACGCTTTCGAGCCCCGCCAACTCAGCGCGCGTCCAACCTCGCTCGTCGAGGAGACGATCCAACTGGAACACCGTCTCGCGCGTCAGATTGCGTAGATTCACACGCAGCGGCTGAAGCGTCTGCGCATCCGATTGACGAAATTCGAGAATGGCTGCGTCGACGTCCTTGTGCGTCTTGCGGATCCGCTCGATTTGCGCGATCAAGTACTTGAACCGCTCGTGCTCGGGCGTCGAGCGCGGTTCGTCGCGACGTGCAGCAATCTTGAGAAGCGTTTTTCCCGACATGGACGTGACGACGGCGAGCGGGTGCGCGATTGTGGTTCAGCGCACCGCCCTGACGCAAATAGCTTTTCTCGATGAATCGAATCGAGTACGTCGCCCGCCCCGGACGACGCTCCGCTATTCGGTCGTCCGACCGTCGAAGTGCTCGTGCGCCGCTTCGGCTTCGGCTTTGGTCTTGTGGACCGTTCCGTCGACGTGCTCGGGCGGTCCGTAGATCGTGTAGAGCTTGAGCGGCTCGGTGCCCGTGTTCTTGACGTTGTGCTTCGCGCCTGCCGGCACGATCATGGCCATGTCCGCTGAAACCGGCGTCCGCACGTCGTCGATCCAGATCTCGCCGTTACCCGCCTCCACGCGGAAGAACTGATCGCGATCTTCATGCACTTCTTCGCCGATCTCCTCTCCCGGTTTGAGGGTCATCAGTACGAGCTGAAGCTGCTTTGCTGTGTAGAGAACCCGGCGGAAATATGTGTTGTCGAGCGTGAGTCGTTCGATGTTGTCGATGAAGCCTTTCATGAAGCTCTCCCAGAAAGCGGTCCTACGGCGAGGTCCCGTGATCTCAACCCAAGGACAGTGTGGCATGAATACGCGGTTTTGCGGAGCATCTCAGCGGCAGGCGCGAGTGGAATCGTTCCGCCGCTGAAATTGATAACAATCGAAAATCGGGGCGCACCCCTTGGCTTGCCTGTCTGCGCCCCAGCCCCCAGGCTGGACCTACTCTTCGACTCCGTGCGTTGTTTGACCATGAAACCGCTCATTCTTCTGCTCCTTGCTTCTGCGCTGGTGGCGCACGCAGCCGCTGCCCAAGAGCGCGAGCCTGGCTGGGAGATCGGCGCCCATTTGCTGTACATGAACAATGAAGATGTCGGCTTCCGCGGCGGATCGTCGGTCGCCACCGACGACGAGGTTGGCGTATCGATCTCGGTTGGCTACCGGTTCAATTCGCGTTTCGAGCTGCATCTCGATCTGGATTCGTACAGTGTCGACTACGACGTTTCGATCGTCTCGGATTCGAACGCGCCTTTTCGTGGCCGCGGAACATTGGACACGATCTCGCCTCGCTTGAATGCAACGTTCAACTTCTTCGAAGGCCCGTTGACGCCTTACATCACGGCCGGCATCGGCTGGAGTTTCATCGACACGAACATTCAGGAAGGCCCCGTCTATCTGGATTGTTTTTGGGACCCGTGGTGGGGGCGCATCTGCGAGCGACGTCAGGACACCAGGACCGTCGACGAGCTCACTTACCAAGCCGGCTTGGGTCTGCGTTGGGATTTCTCGCAAAGATTCACGCTGCGGTTCGGATACGAGAAGAAATGGATCGATTTCGAAGAGGCCACGAGCACGCCCGATTTCGACCAGTTCAAGATTGGAGTGATGTTCAGGCTGTGAGCTTAGACTGAAGACTGAAGGCTGAAGGCTGAGGGCTGAGGGCTGAAGACTGAAGGCTGAGGGCTGAAGACTGAAGGTAGAGCGCGCATTCGCGCGCTTTGACCAGCGTCCAACAGCGACGGAACCTGGCGGTGTTACTTCATATCGACGATCGCGATGCCGCCGACCTTCTCCAGGACTTGCGTCAGCCATTGCGATTCGTCGTGCAACACGACGATCGAGGGCACTAGCGAGGTCGGTCTGCGGAAGATTGCAGTCACGCTCTGACCTCGAACGGCAAGGCCTCGGCGCGCATGCTTGACTAGCGTGCGCATCCAAACCTCGTTCAATTCGCCATTCTTTTCTCGCGCATAGGTCAGCGCATCGCCTTCGCTGGTGTACACGGCCACGAAGGGCGCGTTCTCACGTGCGTTTACGACCAGACGTTCAGCGCATCGCCGGCAGGAGCGCATGCGAAAGCGCTGTAGGCCATCCCGCATTCGGGCCGTGAGGCGGGGGAGCAGATAGAAGAACAGAACACCGACGGCGAACAGAAGAATGAACCAGGGACCGGGCGGCGGACCCCAAATGTTGGGGTCGACATTTGGCAAGGACAGACAGAACACGAGCCCCAACACCGACAGCACCAAACCGAACCCGCGGGCGAACCGCGCCAGTCGCGGTTCGCGATCGAGAGCCCAACGCTGAAAAAACGCGATGTCTTGCTGCCAGAGCGCGCGGTAGAGCTCTTCCGCCGCTCTCTCGCAATGCGAGACGTCGACGATGAAGCGATGCTGCATTCGTCCGTTCCAGATATCGGCGAGATCCATCGCGATCAGTCAGCACCGCGGCAGGAAATTCGTCAAAGGCCGGCCCACGATTCTGTGAACGTTTGCACGCTTCCCCGCCCCGCTCTAACGTACGCACCCCCGCACTAACAACTCGGTGAGTCTGCCCCATGGAATTCGAACAAATCGCGTACCAGGTCGAGGACCGCATTCTGACGATCACGCTGAACCGCCCGGACCGGATGAATGCAGCCACTCCGCGCATGTATGAAGAGCTCATCGAGGCATTCGATCGGGCGGACGCCGATGACGACGTCAAGGCGATCATCGTGACCGGCGCCGGGAAGGTGTTCTGCGCAGGCGCGGATCTCGAGCGCGGTGCCGATACCTGGAGCAACCGTTCCGATTTCACTGACCTGTCTCGACAGCAGCGCTACATCGGCAATGGCGGCGGCCGGATCGCACGGCGCATTTTCGATTGCAACAAACCCGTCATCGCAGCGATCAACGGTGCTGCCGTCGGCGTCGGCATCACGATGACACTACCGATGGACATCCGCCTGTGCGTGCACGGCGCGAAGCTCGGGTTCGTGTTTGCCGCGCGCGGCATCGTGCCGGAAGCCTGCTCGAGCTGGTTCCTGCCGCGTATCGTCGGGATCAGCAAGGCGCTCGAGTGGTGTTACTCCGCGAAGATCATTCGCGCGGAAGATGCACTCGAGGCCGGTTTGTTCCGAAGCCTGCATGCACCGGAAGAGCTCATGCCAGTCGCGCGTGCGCTCGCTCAGGAGTTCGTCGCGAACAGCTCACAGGTCTCTTTGGCGTTGACCCGCCAAATGATGTGGCGAATGCTCGGTGCACCGCACCCGATCGATGCGCACGAAATCGATACCGCCGCCATGAATGCACTCGGTCAGTCGGACGATGCCAAAGAAGGCATTACCGCTTTCCTCGAAAAGCGCCCTGCCCGTTTCCGCGATACCTTGAGCAAGAACCTGCCCAAGTTCTTCCCGTGGTGGAAGGATCGGGAATTCCGCAAGCTTTGACGTTCCGCTCGCGCCGTCAGATGCTCGTCACGGCAGCATTCCGAATGCCAGCAATGCGAGCAACCAGGCGACGAACGACAACAAGAGCCGCAGCCAATTGAGCGAGCGCCAACGCGCAGCAATCTGTAGTGCGGAGGCGCTCGCGGCATCGCTCCGCATGAGCTCGAGCGCCTTCGGGATGAAGAAGGTGAACGTGAACACGCGTTCGATGACGGTCACCCCGCAGGCTGCCGTCCAAAGCGTGCGCAGCGGCGGCGCGCTCGTGAACGCAAAATACAAATTGATCAGCGTCAGGATCGTCAACGGCCCCGTCGTCACGAACGCCCAGAACCGTCGGCCCGTATCGTCGGCGCGCATCGCCTCAGGATCGAGAGACGCACTACCCATCCAGCGCGGCACGACGATGAGCTGCTCGAACAAGCCAGCTCCGAAAGCAATCCCGTGAAAGATCGCGAATGCGAATAGAGCGAACCACTGCCAGTCCATCGACATATCCAATCACGCAACCGAAATCGAAGCGGCGCGGATCGTAGCGATCGCACGCGCGCCCGATCAACCCATGTTCCAAGTTGTATGCAACGAGCTGACCGAGGTACGCGCTCGACGAACGGCTAGCCGATTTCTTCTTACAAACGATCGAAGCCGGTCGAAGCGATTTCGTCGTCGAGTTAGCCGCGACGAAACGAAAGCCCTTCGCGCTTCAATGCCGCTTTCAGCTTCGGGATCGAGCTCGGCCCCATCCCGTGCAGCGCCAGAATTTCTTGCTCGCTGTACTTCGCGAGTTTGGCGAGCGTCAAGATTCCTTTTCCTTCGAGGGCACGCCTTGCCGGCGCGCTGAGATCAGCGAGAAAACCGCTCGTCGGTTTTCTTTCCTGCTCGCACTTAGGACATGTGGGACAGTCGGAGCTCTTCTTGTAGCGATGTCCCTTCGGACAGATTCTGATCGACGCCGTCATGCGCTTGCCCTGCTCCCGAAACTTTCCTCGATCGACATTCAACCCGTCCACTGCGGATTCCAAACGATCTCCCACAAGTGCCCGTCGGGATCCTGGAAGTAACCTGAGTAGCCGCCCCAGAACGTGTCGTGCGCCGGCCTGACGATTACCGCGCCCGCAGCAGCTGCTTGCTCCATGACCGCATCCACCTCTGCTTTGGAGCGAACATTGTGTCCGAGAGTCACTTCCGTGGCGCTGCGAGGTCCGACTGGAATTGCCGTATCGTGACTGATGCTCTTCCGCGGCCAAAGCGCGAGGCGAAGCCCGGCCTGAAGATCAATGAACACCACGGCTCCGTACTCGAACTCATTGCCGACGATGCCTTCCGTTGGGAATCCGAGCCCATCGCGATAGAAACGCAACGATCTCTCCAGATCGTCGACGCCTAGCGTGATCACTGAGATGTGCGGTTTCATTGGAATCCGGCGACGGAATCAATCCTCATCCTCTGCCCAGAAGCAGCCTGCGATTCGCTCCGAGATACAAATGACTCCCGCGTCGAACGTGGCGCTCGTCAGCGGATTCCAGCTCGTATCGAAATCGAGACCTTGATCCTTAGACCGACCGAGATTCGTCAGGAAACGCGTCTTGTCGGAAGGAAACTGCTCTAAAAAGCGATCGGCTAGAGATTCTGCTTCTTCCGTGCTCATGATCTCTGCCTTGTACGCCATGTCCCGGTGCAGCAGCGATGCCACGATCGTACGCGCCTCCACCCTCTGAACCTCACGAAGCCCGGCATCCGGCGAAGCGGTGCAACTCAATCCGAACCGCGCAAGAACATCGGGAAGCCCTTCACCCCAATACGAAGCGAAGCAGATGCGGACCCGACCGCTCTTCCGTTTCTCGATCAGCTCCATTAACGAGTCCATGCTTCCGTCCTGCCGTGAGGCTGTAGGCTGTGGATTAAAGGCTGTAGTGAACAAGGGTTCGCGTGTTCGACCCCTCGCACTAGGCTACAGGCGATAGGCTACAGTCAACAGAGTCGGCTGCTCGAGCCTCCCCCTCACACGCACGCTTCGCTCTGCGTGCCTCTCCCCAATGAGAGGCGAACATGCGCCCCCGCCAACTGTCGCCTGCAGCCTGTCGCCTGTAGCCTCATCCTTCAGCAGACGCCGAAGGATGCCGAAGCGCCGCATCGACGAGCTTGCTCACGTACTGCGGCGACTTCGTCTTGCGCGCGAAGATCGAATACACCGCAGGAACGGCGAGCAGCGTGAGGAACACCGATACCATCGTTCCGTAGAACACGACAATGCCGATCGGGCGGCGCTGTTCGGCGCCGGCGCCCGTCGCGACGAGGAACGGCAGCGCACCGAAGGCCGTGCACAAGCTCGTCATCAACACGGGGCGCAGGCGCGTCATCGCTGCTTGCACGATGGCTTCATAGAACTCGACGCCGCGATCGCGGAGCTGATTCGCGAATTCGACGATCAGGACGCCGTTCTTCGCAGCGATGCCGATCAGCATGATCACCGCGATCTGACTGAAGATATTGATCGTCATCCCGTAGAGCTTGATGCCGAATACGGCGCCGATCAGCGCGAGCGGCACCGTGACCATGATGATCATCGGGTGTACGAAGCTCTCGAATTGTGCAGCGAGCACCAGGAACACGATGGCGATGGCGAAAATGAACGTGAAATAGAGCTGTTGTCCCGAACGCATGTATTCGCCGCTCTCGCCGTCCCACATGAGCGTCGCGCCTGGGAGCTCTTTCGCCACAGTTTTCTGGAACCACTCGATCGCCTCGCCCATCGTGTAACCGTCGGCGAGACCGGCCTGAATTTCGATTGCACGCAGGCGATTGAACCGGCTGAGACGCATTGCGCCGGACGTCTCTTCGACCTTCACGACGCTCGATAGCGGAATCAGCTCGCCGGTGCGATCCGAGCGTACTTGAATGTTCGTGAGGTCCGTGACGGTCTGCCGGGCATCGTCGCGCGCCTGCAGGATCACGTTGTATTCGCGGCCACGATCGACGAAGCGCGTCACGATGCGCGACCCGAGCACGGTTTCGAGCGTACGGCCGACCGTTTGCAGCGACACACCCAAATCCGCCGCACGGTCGCGGTCGACCGACACCTTCAATTGCGGTTTGCGCTCGCGATAGTTCGTATCGACGGCTTCGAGCCCGGGATTCTCTCTCGCAAGCGCCAGCAGCTTCGCCGACCACTGCGACAGACTTTCGTAATCGGGACCGCCGATCACGGCTTCGATCGGACGATTCGCACCGCGACGTCCGAGACTGCCCGGCACGACGATCGAGACACGCACGCCCGGAAGCTTGCGCGCTTCGGCCATGAGCGTATTGGCGATTTCGCGCGCGGAACGATCGCGTTCGTGCCAGTCGACGAGCACGATACTGCCGCGCGCGTTGTTGACGTCGCCGGACACGCCCCCGCCCATGTTGCCCGGAACGCGCATCATCAGGCGTGCGATGTCGCCCTTCTCCATCTCCTTGGCGACGATTTCTTCCATACGCCGCGCGTAGCCATCCATGTACTCGAAGCTTGCACCTTCAGGCCCATCGAGACTGATGAAGATGCGTCCGGTATCGGCTTGCGGTGCGAATTCCGCTGGAATCGACGTGAACGTCAACGCGCCGAGCACGGCCAGGGCGCCAACCGCACCGACGACGAGCCACGGTCGACGCATGAGGCTGCGCAAGCGTCGCCCGTAGATCGCCGAAAGCTTGTCGAAGAACCGCTCCACCGCATCGGCGAACCGATTCGAGTGCGCGGCATTGGCCGGCAGCTTCGAGGCCATCATCGGCGTCAAGGTCAATGCGACGAGCGCGGAGAACAGCACGGATGCCGCGAGCGTGAAACCGAACTCCCGGAACAATCGACCGAGGTCGCCGGGCAGGAACGAGATGGGCACGAACACGGCCGCCAGTGTCAGCGTCGTTGCGATCACGGCAAAGCCAATCTCATGGCTGCCGCGCACGGCCGCCGCATACGTCGGCTCGCCGAGCTCGACGCGCCGATGGATGTTTTCCAACACGACGATCGCATCGTCGACGACCAGACCGATCGCCAGCACCATTCCGAGCAGCGTCAGCACGTTGATCGAATAGCCGAGCGCATACATCACCGTGAAGGAGGCGATGATCGATACGGGAATGGTCACGGCCGGAATCAGTGTCGCGCGCAGATTGCCGAGGAAGGCATAGATCACGATCAGCACGGAACCGAGCGCGAAAGCGATCGCAATGACCACTTCGTACAGCGCCGCTTCGATCGCGACCGCGTTGTCCTGACCGATGCCCATGTACGTGCCTGGCGGCAGCGTCTCTTCGATGCGCTTGAGCTCTTCGCGCACGCCGCGAACGATTGCCAGCGTGTTGCCTTTCGATTGCGCTTCGATCGCGATACCGACGCCGATCCGCCCGTTGAAGCGTGTCGCGCCGCGCTCGCTTTCCGCGGCGAGCTGAACGTTGGCGACTTCGCCGAGCCGGACGAGATGCCCGTCGTCGCCGCGAGCGATGACGAGATTGCGGAAGTCCTGCTCGGTCTCGAGCCCGACCAGCGTGCGCAGCGAGAACTCGCGCGTGTTCGATTCGAGCCGGCCAGCGGGCAGCTCGACGTTCTCTCGCCGCAGCGCGTTCTCGATGTCGGCGACCGTGAGCCTTCGTGCAGCGAGCGCCTGGCGATCGATCCAAATCCGCATGGCATAACGGCGCCCGCCGCCGATACCGACGCGCGCGACGCCGGGCACCGCCGACAAACGATCGATGATGTTGCGCTCGACGTAGTCCGTCGCCTCGAGCAGGTTCATGTGGTCGGAGCTGAAGCTCACGAGCATCACGGGCTCGGCGCTCGCATCGGCTTTGATGACCTGCGGCGGATCGGCCTCCTCGGGCAACATGCCCATGACGCGCGAAACCCGATCGCGCACGTCGTTCGCCGCCGCATCCATGTCGCGGTTGACGTCGAACTCGATACGTACCTGCGAGCGCTCGTCTTCGCTGTCGGATTCGATCTTGAGAATGCCTTCGATACCGGCAACGGCATCCTCGATCACCTGCGTGATCTTCGTTTCGACGACGGGCGCCGACGCGCCGCTGTAATACGTCGTGATCGAAACGACGGGACGGTCGATATCTGGATATTCGCGAGTGGACAGCCGCTCGAGCGACACCAAGCCGAAGATCACGAGCAGCAGGCTGATGACGATCGCCAGCACCGGGCGGCGAATCGATATCTCCGAAATGCGCATGGGCGCTCCTTAGCGAAGCGACGTCGACTCGCTGCCCGCCGCCAACCGACGGCTAGCGAGGAACGACTCGGAAGGCAGATGCGCGCGGCTCACGTGGAGACTTCCGCGGCAGGCACGCTCTGGTCGTTGACTTGCGCGCCGTCCCGCAGGTTGTGCGTACCGTCGACGACGACGCGTTCGCCTTCTTTCAAACCCGACAAGATCTCGACTTCGCCGGGCTGACGGCGGCCGAGCGTCACTTCGCGGCGCTGCGCCACGCGTCCATCGACCACGAACACGTACGCCCTGCCCTGCTCCGGCACGATCGCCGCCTCGGGCACGACGAGCGAAGGCGTCACGTCGCCCTGCAAGGTCACCGTCATGAACATGCCCGGCCGAAGCACGCCGTCCGGATTCGGGATTTCCGCGCGTACGACGATCGAGCGTGTGACGGGATCGATGCGCGAATCGAGATTGGTGATCGTTCCTTCGAACGTTCTGCCGCGTAGCCCCGCGGTCGAGGCCTGGATCGGCAGACCTTTGCGGACAGCGAACAAATACGTTTCGGGAATAGTGAAATCGAGCTTGATGACGGAGGTATCGTCGAGCGTCGTGATGACGGTTCCGGGATTGACGACCGTGCCGACGCTCACGCGCCGAAAGCCCGTGCGCCCGGCGAAACCGGCACGAATCGTCGTATCTGCCAGCCGCGCGCGGGCAGCCTCGACACGGGCGCGATTCGCTTTCAGGGTCGCTTCGAGTTGATCGAGCGCGGATTCGGACAGCGCCTGCGAATCGGCAAGGTCGCGGCTACGTGCGTATTGGCGCTCGCTATCGGCCAACGCAGCTTCGGCTTCCGCCAGCGACGCGCGAGCCTCGGCGCTATCGAGCTCGACGAGCACATCGCCCGCCTTCACCTGGCTGCCTTCCTGAAACCGAATCGCCGTGACGATGTTCGAGGTCTTCGACGTGACCTCGACGGCCTCGTTGGCGCGCGCCGTACCGACGGCTTCGATCGCAAGACCGAGCGGCTTGACGACGACGAGCGCGGTCGTGACTTCGACAGGACCCTGGTTCGGCCGATTGGCCGGACCGCTGGAAGATCGGGGAGCGCATGCCGCGACGCTCAAAGCGATCGCAAGGACACACGCCACACGCGCCGACGTTGTGATGGTTGTTCTCGGCATCGATGCTTCCGCCCCCTTCGGAAGACAGATTGTGCGCTACGCGCGAACCGAATTCCGCCGGCATTCGGTCGGCGAATCATGATTTTTGTTGCGAAGAACGGGCTTTAATAGAACTTTGCACGCCCTCGCCAGTGGACGGGGCGAGTGTATGCAGGCGCCCTCGGGGTACGTGGACGATTCAGGTTTTCCCTGATGCGCAGACCGCACGAAACCCATGGAGAGACGCCGCATCGGTAGGCATACTCCGCCCTGCACTATTTTGGGGCCCGCACGGGTCTGTATCCAATCGCACGGACTGCGGCGATCGAGAGTCCAGGTTGCGCCCGCCGATCCGCGCGTCGTGTCCCCTCCGGTTCGCTGTCCCGTGCTTTCCATCGGTAGAGGGGTCATCGTGGCTGAAGTCGCCGCACGCATCGAGAAAATCATCGCCGAGGTCATTCGGCGCAATCCGGGAGAAAGCGAGTTTCATCAGGCCGTCCGCGAGGTGACGGAAACGCTCGGGCCGGTGTTGCGCAAACATCCGCAATACGCCGAGCACAAGATCATCGAGCGCATTTGCGAACCCGAACGCCAGATCATTTTCCGCGTGCCTTGGCAGGACGATCGGGGCGAAGTGCAGATCAACCGCGGCTTCAGGGTGCAGTTCAACAGCGCGCTCGGCCCCTACAAGGGCGGTTTGCGCTTCCATCCGTCCGTGTACCTGGGCGTCATCAAGTTCCTTGGCTTCGAGCAGATCTTCAAGAACGCGATCACCGGCATGCCGATCGGCGGCGCCAAGGGCGGCTCGGATTTCGACCCGAAAGGTAAGTCCGATTCCGAAGTGATGCGCTTCTGCCAGAGCTTCATGACGGAGCTCTATCGCAATCTCGGCGAGTTCACCGACGTGCCTGCCGGCGACATCGGCGTCGGCACGCGCGAGATCGGTTACCTGTTCGGACAATACAAGCGCATCACGAATCGTTACGAGTCCGGCGTGCTCACGGGCAAGAGCCCGCATTGGGGCGGCGCGCTGGTACGCCGGGAGGCGACGGGCTACGGCGTCGTGTATTTCGTCGAAGCGATGCTCAACGCCCGCGGCCAGACGCTCGAAGACAAGACCTGCGTGGTGTCCGGCTCGGGCAACGTCGCGATCTACGCGATCGAAAAGTTGCAGCAGCTCGGCGCGAAGGTGGTGGCCTGCTCCGACTCGAACGGCTTCGTCTACGATCCGCGCGGCCTCGATCTGCCGCTCATCAAACAGATCAAGGAAGTCGAGCGCGGCCGCATCAGCCGCTATGCCGAAGAGCATCGCGACGCGAAGTATTACGAGAACGGCAACATCTGGACCGTCCCGTGCCAGGCCGCCTTCCCATGTGCGACGCAGAACGAGCTCGACGAAGAATCGGCGCGCACGCTGCTCGGGAACGGCTGCATCGCCGTCGGCGAAGGCGCGAACATGCCGACGACGCCCGGCGGCGTCCGCGCATTCATCGACAGCGGCATTGCCTTCGGTCCCGGTAAAGCGGCGAACGCCGGCGGTGTCGCAACCTCAGCGCTCGAGATGCAGCAAAACGCCAGCCGCGATGCTTGGACGTTCGAGTTCACCGAACGCCGCCTCAAGGAAATCATGGAGAGCATTCACGACAACTGCTACGCGACCGCCGAGGAATACGGCTTCCCCGGTAACTACGTCGTGGGCTCCAACATCGCCGGCTTCATTCGAGTGGCGGAGGCGATGTTGGCGTTTGGAGTGATCTGACCAGGCTGTGGGCTGTAGGCTGAAGGCTGGAGGCTGAAGGCTGAAGACTGAAGACTGAAGGCTGAAGGTAGAGATGCGATCCCCTCCCCTGCACTGCAGGGGAGGGGTAGGGTGGGGGCGCTCGTTGCACGCTGCGCGCCCTGCTGTCGCCGGTGACCTATCCAGCGTTCGCTGCGCGCGCCGCCTGCTGCTTCTCTTCCCGCACTTTGTTTCTATACAGCGCGGCGCGCATCAGCATCATCGACGTGACGGGCGAGCTCATCACGATGAACAGCGTGATGAGCAGCTCGTGCACGACGGGTCGGCCGGCGAGCGCAGAGGACGTCAGCATCGAAGCGATCAGCACGGAACCCGTACCGACGGTATTGCCCATCGAAGGACCGTGAACGCGCGCGAAGAAATCCGGCAGGCGCAGCAGGCCCAACGAGCCGATCAGCGTGACGAGGCCGCCGAGGACGAGCAGCAAAGAGACCGGGATGACGACCCAGGCCGAGAGATCGGTATCGATCATGGCTCGATCACCTCCCCGCGTAGCAGGAACTTGGCGAGCGCGATGGTGCCCACGAATCCGAACAGCGCGATCAAGAGCGCCATGTCGAAATAGGCCGTCGAGCTCGAACGAATGCCGAGCATCAGCAGCGTGAGCATGCCGTTGATGTACAACGTATCGAAGGCGAGCACGCGATCCTGCGCCGCCGGTCCGCGTATGAGACGAACGGCCGCAAGGACCATTGCCAACGCGAAACAGGTCTGCGCGAACCACACCGCGGAACTAAACACGACGCTCATCCGAAAATCCTCATCAGCGGTTGCTCGTAACGCTGCTTGATCATCCGGATCCACTCTTCCTCGTCGCGCAAATCGAGCACGTGCAACTTGAGCACGGAGCCGTCTTCCGAAAGACCTGCCCAGGCGGTGCCCGGCGTGGAGGTAATGATCGCAGCAAGAATCGCCAAGCCGTGCGGGTCGCGCAGGTCGAGCGGGATGTCGATGAATCCCGATACCACACGCCGATCCTTCACGATTCCAAGGACGATTCGTGCGACGTTCCAATTCGATTTCAGGATGTCCCACAGCACGACGAACGTGAACGGTATCGCCACCCACAGCTGCCGCAGGCGCGGCTGCACGGGCCGCATTTGCGCAGCGGCCAGCATCAGCAATACCGCGATCAGCAAGCCGAGCAGGATGTCGCGAGGCGCGATCGTGTTGTTGAGCAACAACCAGATCGCAACGAGAACCAGCGTCAGCAACGGCGGCACGCGCATCAGGGCGTCACCTCCACCGCAGACTGAGAATGCACGAGCCGGATGTATACCTCGGGCGCATGCAGCGATCGCGCTGCCGATTCGAGATAGGTCATGGTCGGTCCGGCACCGATCGTCAGCCCCAGGCACAAGACGATGAGGAAGGCAACGGGTCCGACTTCGATCAAGCGAAGCCGCGGCGTCGTGCGTCCGGTTACCGACCAGAACAACCGCAAACCGATGCGCGTCAGTGCGATGACGGCTGCCAGCCCCGTCGTGAGCACGGCCGCGACGAACAACCATTCGTACCACGTCTCCGGCGTATCCATCGGCGTCGTGATCACAACGTGCATCATCGCGAACTTCGCGATGAAGCCCGACAGCGGCGGCAATCCAGCCACGAGCAGCACACAACACACGAACGACATCCCCAGGAAAGCCATCGCTGCGGGGATCGCGATGCCCACCTCATCGTCCGGCGAGTGCGGATCCGGCGGCTCCTTCACGCCGAAACCGACGTACGTGACATCCGGAAGCGGCGCGAGATCGGCGTCGTTGGGTACCGAAAAAAGCCGCATGCGCTCCGTCAAACCGTTCAACATGTAGAACGCGGCGGCGGCGAGCACAGAGCTTGCGAGGTAGAACAGCAACGGTGCCGTCAACTCCTCGTTGCGCAAACCGAGCGCCATCAGCAACAAGCCCGACGAGGCGGCGACGGAATAAGACACCAATCGAGAAAGCTGCTGCGCAGCAAACATGCCGATCACGCCGTAGGTCACCGTGGCCGCTCCGCCGTAGAACAAGCCCTCGTCGATGAACGAGGTCTGCTCGTCCGCCGAAGCGAGCAACGTGCCGACGCGTATGACGGCATAGACACCGACTTTCGTGAGCAGCGCGAAGACCGCAGCGACCGGCGCGCTCGCGGTGGAATAGGCGGTGGGCAGCCAGAAGTTGAGCGGCCAGATACCCGCTTTGACGAGGAACGCAATGCCGAGAATGGCCGCGCCTGCCTCGAACAGAGAGCGATCGTCCGGATCGAGCAACGTGATCCGCACGGCCAGATCGGCCATGTTCAGCGTGCCCGTCATGCCGTAAATCATCGCCACGCCGATCAGGAACAAGAACGACGCAGTCAGATTGACGGCGATGTAGTGCAACCCCGACTTCACGCGCGACGGACCGGAGCCGTGCAGCAGCAGTCCGTAAGAGGACGCAAGCAGCACCTCGAAGAATACGAACAGATTGAAGAGATCGCCGGTCAGGAACGCACCGTTCAGCCCCATGAGCAGGAACTGAAACATCGAATGAAAGCCCGGCGCGACGCGATCCCAGCTCGCCAGCGAGTAAATGAGCGAGGCGAGACCCACCAGCGAGGTGAGCGTCAGCATCATCGCGGTGAAGCGATCGACGACGAGCACGATGCCGAACGGCGCCGGCCACGCGCCGATGTTGTAGACGCCGACGCCCTCCTGCCACATGTGCGGCATGGAATCGGTCGTCAGATAGAGCAGCGTCAATGCGGCCGCGAGCTGCACGAGCACCGAGCCTACTGCCAACGTCGCGCGCACTTCATACCGATCCGGAATCAGCAGGATCAGCGCGCCGACCAGCAGCGGCGTCACGACCGGGACGACTTGTAAATGCTGGAGCCAGGCGATCATGCGTCGGGCTCCCTGCCGTCGACGTGATCCGTGCCCGTGAAGCCGCGTGCGGCGAGCAGCACGACCAGGAACAGCGCGGTCGTTGCAAAGCTGATCACGATGGCCGTCAGAACGAGCGCCTGGGGCACGGGATCCGCATAGAGCGACGGATCGATCGCGCCTTCCTGATTGATGATCGGCGGCTTATCCGTAACGAGGCGGCCCATGCCGAAAATGAACAGGTTCACGGCATAGGACAGCAGCGCCAGTCCCATGATGACCTGGAACGTTCGCGGCCGTAGCAACAGCCAGACGCCGGAGCCCGTGAGCACGCCGATTGCGAGGGCGAAGATCGCTTCCATCAGACCTCCGCCACCGTGACTCGCACCGGCGTTTCGACGCTGTCGTCGGGCGGCAATGTCTTGCGCGGCCGGCGCAGCGATTGGTGCGCGATCGCAATGAGCATCAGCACGGTGCCGCCGACGACGACCATGAACACTCCGAGGTCGAAGAGCAGCACGCTCGACAGATGCACGTCACCGACGAGCGGCAAATGTCCGTCCCATTCGAGACTCGTGAGGAACGGCCGCGCGGCAAACCAAGCCAGTATGCCGGCGATGCCTGCAGCCATGAGCCCGGCGCCCATCCAATATTGCGGGTGAATGCGCAAGCGCGACTCGACCCACAACACGCCGCTCGTCATGTATTGAACGATGATGGCGGTCGCCATCACGAGACCGCCGACGAACCCGCCGCCGGGCGCATTGTGGCCGCGCAGCAGGAAATAGATCGAGACGAGCCCCGCCATCGGCAGCAGCATGCGTGCGACGGTAGCCGGAATACGCAAATAGCCGCGCGGCAATCCTTCGCCCGACTCGAGCGCCTCGCGTGCAGCGTCTTCACGTTGCGCGCGCGGCGGCACGCGACTCTCCGGCGCGGGACGGAAACGTCGCAGCAGCGCGTACACGGTCAATGCGACGACGCCGATGACCGTGATCTCGCCCATCGTATCGAAGCCGCGGAAGTCCACCAGGATGACGTTCACGACATTGCGCCCGCCGGCTTCGCTCAACGAACGACTGATGAAATACGGCTCGAGCACCTCCACCGGCGGTCGTGTGAGCACGGCAAAAGCGAGGATCGCAACGCCTGCGCCCACGGTGCCGGCGAGGACGATGTCGCGAACGCGACGTGCCCTCGCCCGCAACGTGCGTCGCCGCGGATCGTCGAATTCGAGACGGCGCGGCATCCAGCGCAAGCCGAGCAGCAACAGCACGGTCGTCACGACCTCGACGGCAATCTGAGTCAGAGCCAGATCCGGCGCTGAAAACCAAGCGAATGTCAGACAGGTGACGAGCCCGGCGCCGCCGACCATGATCAATGCCGCGAGCCGGTGGAACTTCGCCTGATTCGCTGCGCCGATGGCGCACGCACAACCGACGAGCCATAACACGACGAAAATCGGATTGATGGGCGTCAGCTTCATGTCTCCGGCAGGCCAGCCGTAACCCCATAGCGGCACAAAGGCCGTCGCGAAGGCGACGAACACGATGAGCAGGAGCTGCATCTGCAGGCGGCGCGAAGAAATCATCCGGATCAGGCGGTCGCACATTCGGATGATCGCCACCATCACGATGTCGAATGCGCGACGGCCGTCGACCGGGGCGCGTACGGGTGCGCGACCGAGCGCGCGCTCGCTGCGCCGATACAGCAACACATAAAAAATGATGCCGCCGATCAAGGCCAGGAAGCTCATGGCCAACGGCACCGTAAAGCCGTGCCACACTTGCAAGCTGTAGTCCGGCGTTTCATCGCCCAGAATGGCACCGATGGCGATGTTCAAGAACGGTCCGATCGTGCGCCCCGGCAGCGTACCGACGAGCACGCAGGCGATCACGAGCAGCAAACTCGGCAGCAACATGCCGCGCGTCGGCTCATGCGGTTTGCGCGGCAAGTCTGTGGCAAGCGGTCCGTAGAACACTTGGTGAATGAATCGCACCGAATAAGCGACGCTGAACATGCCGGCCAGGGTCGCAGCGGCCGGCAGTACGATGCGAATCAGCGGCCCCTCGCCGGCAAAAATGGTTTCGTGAAAGAACATTTCCTTGGATAGGAATCCGTTCAGCAGGGGCACGCCTGCCATGGCCGCGGCAGCCACGAGCGCAACGGTCGCGGTCAGCGGCATCGCATGCGCCAAGCCGCTGAGGCGTTTCATGTCGCGCGTTCCCGTTTCGTGATCGACGATGCCGGCGGCCATGAACAGCGAGGCCTTGAACGTCGCATGGTTCATCATGTGAAAGACGGCGGCGACCAACGCGAGCTCGCTGTTCATGCCGAGCAGCAGCGTGATCAGCCCGAGATGGCTGATCGTCGAATAAGCAAGCACGCCTTTCAGATCGCGCTGGAAGATGGCAGCAAAGCCGCCGATGAGCAGCGTCGAGAGTCCCGCGCTGCAAACCAGCCAAAACCACAAATCGGTGCCATGCAGCACCGGCCAGAGACGCGCCAGCAGGAACACCCCCGCCTTCACCATCGTCGCCGAATGCAGGTAGGCCGACACCGGCGTCGGTGCAGCCATCGCGTGCGGCAACCAGAAATGGAACGGGAACTGAGCGCTCTTGGTCAGCGCACCGAGCAGGATCATGCTGAGCATCACCGGATAGGCGGGATGCTGGGTGACCGTGCCCTTCGCGGCGAGCACGGTATCCAGGTCGTAACCGCCGGCAATCTCCCCTAGCATCACGACGCCGACCAGCAAGCACAGCCCGCCGGCGACGGTGACGGTCATGGCCATACGCGCACCGCGGCGTGCCTCGGCACGGTGATACCAATACGCGATGAGCATGAACGAGGTCAGGCTCGTCAGCTCCCAGAACACGACGAGCTGAATCAGATTCCCGGACAGCACGATGCCGAGCATCGCGCCCATGAACGCGAGCAGGAACGAGAAGAAGCGCGGCACCGGATCTTCCGGCGACATGTAGTAGCGCGCATAGAGCACGACCAACGCGCCGATCAGCGAAACCAAAGTGGCGAACAGCCAGGCAAACCCGTCCATTCGCAAAGAGAACACGAGCTGCAGCGCAGGAACCCAGTTCCACTGAGCTCGTACGACCTGTCCGGCAGCGACGTCAGGGAACAGCGAAACGACCAGCGTGACGCAGGCGAGCGTCACCATCCCCGACAGCCAGACGGCGGCATTGCGGGCGTGGGATGGCAGAAAAGCGGCGCACAAAGACCCTATGAAAGGTATCAGTACGACAAGGGTCAGAGTCATCCGGTCTCCATTCAAGCGTTACGCTGGCAGACAGCGAGCACGCTCGACCGTACTTCATCGATGCGCAGGCAGCTCCCGCTCGTCCGCTGATTTCACACGCTCGGGCACTTGAGCGTGCGAAGACCGAGCGATGTGGTGTGCACGGAAGATAGCGAATTTTTCTCAACTCGTGGGCACAAATTGCTGTGCCGGCAGGATCTTGCAGTGCTTCCTTACGAAGCACCTTCCGGACATGGCTTGCCAAGCTCGGCGGATCAGTCGAAAGTGCGCGCCCCAATTCGAACTGACCAGACCCGACGCCATGACCGAGCTTCCCGATTGCCCGCAATGCGGCTCGAAACTCACGTACGAAGACGCGGACATGTATGTGTGTCCCGAATGCGCGCACGAATGGCCGCGCAATGCCCCCCAGGAAACGGAGCCGGACGAACGGCGCGTGGTGCGCGACGCCGTCGGTAACGAGCTCCAAGACGGCGATACGGTCATCGTCGTCAAGGACCTGAAGGTGAAAGGCTCCTCGCTCGTCGTGAAGCAAGGAACCAAGGTCAAGAACATCCGCCTCGTCGAGGGCGATCACGACATCGACTGCAAGATCGACGGCATCGGTCAGATGGGATTGAAATCGCAGTTCGTCAAGAAGGCGTAGCGGCGGAGATCGGGAAAAGGGAAAAGGGAAAAGGGAAAAGGGAAAGGGGAAAGAGGGAAAACCCGGCGGACGAAACAGTCACGCACATAGCGTGATCGCTACCGAAAAAATCGATCGCGCAAATGCGATACGGATCTTCGGCACCGCCCTTTCCCGATTCCCGGGCCCTCAGCACTCCACCACATTCACCGCCAGCCCACCGAGACTGGTCTCCTTGTACTTGGAGCGCATGTCGAGGCCGGTTTGACGCATCGTCTCGATGACGGCATCGAGGGAGACTTTGTGGCTGCCGTCGCCGTTCAATGCGAGATGAGCGGCGTTGATGGCTTTGACGGCGCCCATGGTATTGCGCTCGATGCAAGGAATTTGCACCAGGCCGCCGATCGGATCGCAGGTGAGACCGAGGTTGTGCTCCATGCCGATTTCTGCCGCGTTTTCGATCTGCGCGTTCGTGCCGCCGAGCGCAGCAGCGAGCCCTGCGGCCGCCATCGAGCAAGCGACGCCGATTTCGCCCTGGCAGCCCATCTCGGCTGCAGAAATGGACGCGCGCTTCTTATATAAGAACCCGATCGCTGCAGCCGTGTACAAGAGCTCGCGCGCACCTTGCGAACTTGCGTTCGGTACGAACGTCTCGTAGTACCGCAGCACGGCCGGTATGACACCCGCAGCACCGTTCGTCGGTGCCGTCACGACGCGGCCTCCCGCGGCGTTTTCTTCATTGACAGCAAGCGCCCACAGGCTTACCCACTCGAACACGTGTGCGGGTTCGATCCGCGGTCCTCGTGCGAGCAGGGCCCGATGCAACGCACCTGCACGGCGCTGCACCTTCAATGAGCCTGGCAACGTGCCGTCGCGCGCGATGCCCCGATCGATGCAGGCATGCATTGCTGCGCGCACCGCATCGACATAGGCATCCGTCTCCGCCAACGGTCGCCATGCACGCTCGTTGCGGCGCACGACCTCGGCGATCGAAATTCCTTCCCGCTCGCAGATCCCCAGCAGTTCTCGTGCCGAATCGAATGGATGAAGCACGGCGACGGCACGTTCGTCCGACGGCTCGCCTTCCTTGACGATCGCTCCTCCGCCGATGGAGTAATAGCACCGCGTCAGTCGAGAGCCGTCGGCGAACTTCGCCTTCAGCTCGAGCGCATTGGGGTGCGCGGGCAAGAACGTCCCGCGGTGAAAACGCAAATCGGCGTCCGGATCGAATCCGACCGCAATGCGACCATCGAGCTCGAGACACTGCGATGAGCGAATCGATTCGACGATGACGGGCACCGCATCCGGATCGACGCGCTCAGGATCCCATCCGGACAAACCCAATATGATCGCCGTGTCGGTAGCGTGTCCCTTACCCGTGAGAGCCAACGATCCATACAGATCGCACTCCACCCCCAATACGCCACGTGCATCGGCCGCAACCACCTTCGCAAAATCGCGCGCCGCCCGCATCGGACCGACCGTATGAGAGCTCGACGGCCCGATACCGATCGTGAAGAGGGAGAAGAGGGTCATGGCTCGTGACTCGTGGCTCGTGGCTCGTGGCTCGTGGCTCGTGGCTCGTGGCTCGTGGCTCGTGGCTCGTGGCTCGTGGCTCGTGGCTCGTGGCTCGTGGCCACGAGGGTCGGCTTCGCGGCCTTTTTGTCAAGTCTCGCACACGAAATTTCTTTCCCTTTTCCCTTTCTTTTCCCCTTTCCCTTTTCCCTTTTCCCTTTGTGAGGAGTGAGTGGTTGGGCGCGCAGCGCCCCTTCCCTCCTTCCCTCACGAGTCACGGATCACGACCCTGTCACGAATGCGCCTTGAGTCCCTTCCTCACCAACACCTCCCATGCGGCTTCGGGTGTATCTGCAAAATCGAACAGCCCCAGATCCGCCGGGTTGATCATGTGCTCCTCGACGAGCATTTCGAAGTTGATGAGCCTCCTCCAATAGGCCGAATCGAATAGCACGATCGGGACTTCCGGCGCTTTCTTCGTCTGGCAAAGGGTGAGCAGCTCGAACAGCTCATCCAGCGTGCCGAATCCGCCCGGAAAGACGACGAGCGCATTGGCGCGCATCGCCAAGTGCATCTTGCGCATCGCGAAGTAATGGAAGCGGAACGTCAGCTCGGGCGTCGTGTAGGGATTCGGGAACTGCTCGTGAGGCAGACGAATATTGAAACCGATGCTCGGCGCTCGAGCTTCCGATGCGCCGCGATTGGCAGCTTCCATGATGCCCGGACCGCCGCCCGTGGCGATGACGTTGTCGCGCCAGCGTTCGCGCGGTTTGCGCGCACCGCCGCGCTCCGAAACGATTCGGCCGAATTCGCGTGCGGCCTGATACCAACCGAGCTGCCGCTCGATGCGATCTCGATTTTGTTCGTACAGCGCCGGATCCGACGTCTTCCAGGTTTCGACGCGTTCCGGCGACGGCACGCGCGCACTGCCGAAAACGATCACCGTGGAACGAATACCCCAGTCGCGCAGCCACAGCTCGGCCTTCGCGTACTCGAGCGCGAAGCGCACCGCTCGCATCTCGTCGCGCAAGAGGAATTGTGTGTCCTCGACCGGCAGCAGATAGCTGGCCGATTCCATCTGCGGAGTCGAGGCAAGAGGATTCGATGAATTGTCGTTGTTCATGACTTTCGCTTAGGCAACAGGACACAGGCTACAGGCGACAGTCCGATGCGCCTTGCGCACAGACTCGCCTCCCCTCGGGGAAAGGCAGCGAGAGCGAACGCGTCGCGGTGAGAGGAAGTGCGCAAGCGCGTCTGCGCTATCAACTATCCAATGTCAATTATCAACTCTCTTGCCCCTCACCCGCACGCTCCGCTCTGCGACCTCCCGCAAGGGGAAAGGTGGAAGACATGCGCGCGACGCGCGCTCTGCTACAGACTACGGTTGAGAGCCTTCAGATGCGCGCTCCGCGCGCCCAGCTGTCGCCTGTAGCCTGTCGCCTGTCAACTAACTACGTTCGTAGAACTGCCAAATCCGCCCGCCGTCGACGACGAGGTCGTGGCAGTTCACGTAGCTGCCTTCGTCACTCGCGAGAAACAGCGCTGCGTAGGCGATGTCGTCCGGATTGCCGGCACGCGGCAACGGCGTGGCGCGCGCCAGGTTCTGTTCGAGCTTCGCGAGCTTGCGGCGGTTCTCCTCTTCGCTGAGCGTATTCGCGCGAGCCGAGCCGCCCCAGAAGATCGGCGTGGCGATCGCACCCGGCGAGATGGCATTCACGCGAATGCCGTGAGGCCCGAGCTCGACGCCGGCCAACCGCGTGAAGTGCGCGACTGCGGCTTTTGCCATCGAATAGAAAATGTTGCCTTGTCCGTAGCGATGCCCGGCGACGCTCGCGTTGTTGATGATGCTGCCACCCTGCGACTTCATGACACGAGCCGCATGTTTGACGCCGAACACGACGCTGCCGACGAGTAGCTGCAGTGCGACCGACAGCTCCTGCTCGGTGACCGTTTCGATCGTTCCGGTCGCGGGTGCGCCTGCGTTGTTGAACATGCAGTCGAGCCGACCGAAACGCGCAACCGCCGTATCCACGAGCGCTGCGATGTCCGCCTCGCGAGTCACGTCCGCAACCTGAAAAATGGCTTGATCGCCGAGCTCGCGCGCCAGCGCTTCGCCTTTGTCCCGCGTTCGCCCCGCAAGCACGAGTCGCGCACCTTCGCGTGCGAAACACCGTGCCGTCGCCTCACCGATTCCGCTGGTCGCCCCGGTGATGACGGCCACTTTTCCTTCGAGTCTGCCCGGCATTGTGTACTCCCGTTTCGAGTCGACAAATGACAATTGATAAATATAAGGAACGGATCGACACTGAGGTTTTTCGCAGCAAAGCGCGCTCGCGCTGCCGCCCGTCACATGAGCGCGCCGCGGATCGCAATCCGACGCGCATTGCGGCGGAATGCTGCACCTTTGTCAATCGTAAACCGACGACCGTGCTGCGGTCGGGAGAGCTCAATGAACTATCTCAGCGGTTTCGGCAATCATTTTTCGACCGAAGCGATTGCGGGGGCGCTGCCGATCGGTCGCAACAACCCCCAGCGCCCGCCGTTCGGATTGTATGCAGAGCAGCTGTCGGGTACGGCCTTCACGGCACCGCGGGCGGAGAACCGGCGTACGTGGCTTTATCGGATGCGTCCGACCGCCTCGCATCCTGCGTATCGTCCGTACACGCGCACGAGCCTGTTGCGCTCGGGTCCGTTCAATGAAGTACCGCCCTCGCCCAATCGATTGCGCTGGGATCCGTTACCGACGGCAACGGCGGAGCAGGATTTCATCGACGGACTCGTGACCTATTGCGGCAACGGCGCACCGGACGAGCAACGCGGGGTGGCCGTACACCTCTATGCTGCAAACCGTTCGATGGAGCGGCGCTGTTTCCAATGCAGCGACGGCGAGCTCTTGATCGTGCCGCAAGAAGGTACGCTGCGCATCGTCACAGAGCTGGGCAAGCTGGAAGTCGCGCCTTCGTTCGTCGCCGTCATCCCGCGCGGCGTGAGATTCCGCATCGAGATCGATGCACCCGTACGCGGTTACGTGTGCGAGAACTACGGCGCGCCATTTCGATTGCCCGAGCTGGGCCCCATCGGCTCGAACGGCCTCGCCAATCCGCGCGATTTCGAAGCACCTGTCGCGTGGTTCGAGGATGTCGACGAACCGTGCGAAGTGATTCAGAAATTCCAAGGCGGCTTGTGGTCGATGCAGCTCGATCACAGCCCCTTCGACGTCGTCGCCTGGCACGGCAACCTCGTTCCGTATCGTTACGATCTGCGCCGTTTCAACACGATGGGCACCGTGAGCTTCGATCATCCGGATCCGTCGATCTTCACGGTGCTGTCCTCGCCGAGCGATACCGCGGGCGTTGCCAATTGCGATTTCGTCATTTTCCCGCCGCGGTGGATGGTTGCCGAGGACACCTTCCGGCCACCCTGGTTTCACCGCAACGTGATGAGCGAGTTCATGGGACTCGTGCACGGCATTTACGACGCCAAGGAAGGCGGCGGGTTCTTACCGGGCGGCGCCTCGCTCCACAACCAAATGAACGGTCATGGGCCCGACGCCGCGACGACCGCGAAGGCGATGGAGGCCGATCTCAAACCGCACAAGATCGACAACACGCTGGCGTTCATGTTCGAAAGCCGTTGGGTGATGCGCCCGACGGCGTATGCGATGAGCGCTCCGCAATTGCAGAGCGATTACGACGATTGTTGGAAATCATTCCCGAAAGCACGGTTGCCGCGATGATGCTCGACGAAACTCACGACCCGCGCGCCCGCAGTTGGCTGACTGACGCCAACGATCACCGGGACTTCCCGTTACAGAATCTGCCGCTCGGTGTGTTTTCCACGGAGCACGGACCGAGCCGCGGCGGCATCGCGATCGGCGAGCACATTCTGGACGTCACGAAGCTTTCGCCTCTGTTGTCGGGCGACGCCTTGCGGGCCGCTCAAGCGATGTCGCAGCCGACACTGAATGCGCTCTTGTCGCTGGGTGCCGGTCCGCGGCGCGCCTTGCGCCGCGCCGTGTTTGCGCTGCTGACCGATCGCAAGCACGAAGTCGCAGTACGCGAGGCACTGTTTCCGGCACGGGAGTGCACGTTGCACGTGCCTGCCGACATCGGCGACTACACGGACTTCTATGCCGGCATTCATCATGCGGAGAACGTCGGCCGGCAATTTCGGCCGGACAACCCGCTGCTACCGAACTACAAGTACGTGCCGATCGGTTATCACGGCCGCAGCTCGTCCATCGAAGTGTCGGGTGCGGAGGTCTTCCGTCCGCACGCGCAGATCAAAGGTCCAAACGACGCGGAGCCTACATACCGCGCAAGCCAGCGGCTCGACTATGAGCTCGAGGTCGGTGTGTGGATTGCCGGCGCGAACGAACGCGGCAAACCGATTCCGATTGCGAAAGCGAGCAACTACATTGCCGGATTGAGCCTGCTCAACGACTGGTCGGCGCGTGACGTGCAATTCTGGGAATATCAGCCGCTCGGTCCGTTCCTCGCGAAGAATTTCCTCACGACCGTCTCGCCTTGGATCGTGACCATGGAAGCGCTGGAACCCTATCGAATCCCACAACCGCCGCGCCCCGCAGGCGACCCCAAACCGCTGCCTTACCTTTACGACGAGCGCGACCAGGCGAACGGTGCATTCGACATCACACTCGAGGTGTATCTCAAGACGCAGCGCATGCGCGAGCTCGATCAACCGCCGCATCGCCTGAGCCGCGGCAATATGAAGTTCCTGTACTGGACGATCGCGCAATTCGTCGCGCATCACACCTGCAACGGTTGCAATTTGCGTGCAGGCGACTTGTTCGGAACAGGCACGATTTCCGGCACCGATCCGTCCAGCTACGGCAGCCTCCTCGAGCTCTCCCAAGGCGGCCGTTCGCCCGTGCAACTCCCGAGCGGCGAACGCCGCAGCTTCCTCGAAGCCGGCGATGAAGTGACTTTCGTTGCGTACGCCGAAGCACCGGGAAGAGTGAGGATAGGGTTTGGGGAATGCCGGGGAGTTGTACGTGACTCGTGACTAGTGACTCGTGATTCGTGATTCGTGCCCACGCGAGTCGGTTTCGCGATTTTCTTGTCGAGTACCGTACAAGAAGTTCTAACCGTCACTCCTTTCCCTTTTCCCCTTTCCCTTTTCCCCTTTCCCTTCCATCACTGATGCACTGCGGCCGCAATCCTCCCACTCTCGAGTTGCGGCGCCGGCGGCAAGCCGGTCACTTCTAGGATTTCTTGCTCGTCGAGCGTTTCGCGCTGGAGCAGCGCTTGGACGAGCGCGTCGAGCTCTTTGCGATGCTTGATGAGCAGGCTCTTCGCTTGCTCGTAGCTGTCGTGAATGATCTTCATGACCTCGGCATCGATCAGACGCGCAGTCTCTTCGCTGAACGGTTTCGCGCCGCCGATTTCGTTACCGAGGAAACGATTCTCCCGGGATGCGAGCTGCACCATGCCGAGCTTGTCGCTCATCCCCCAGCGGGTGACCATGTTGCGCGCGAGATTGGTCGCCTGCTCGATGTCGTTCTCAGCGCCGGTCGTGCGCGTGCCGTAGACGATCTCCTCGGCTGCGCGCCCGCCGAGCATGCCGACGATGCGTGCGCGTAGATACGCTTCCGGATAGTTGTAGCGATCGGTTTGCGGGCGCTGATACGTCACGCCGAGCGCTTGGCCGCGCGGCACGATGGACACGCGATGCACCGGATCGGCGCCGGGCACGACGAGACCGAGGATCGCATGACCGCTCTCGTGATACGCGATGCGCTCGCGGTCTTCCTCGCCCAACAGAATCGGACGCTCGGGTCCCAACACGATCTTCTCGAGCGCATCGAGAAAATCTTTCTGCCGAACCTCGGTCTGATCGCGCCGCGCGGCGAGCAGCGCCGCCTCGTTCACCATGTTCTTCAGGTCGGCGCCCGAGAAGCCGGGCGTCGATGCGGCGAGCTCGCCAAGATCCACATCGGATGCGAGCGGCACTTTGCGCGTATGCACTTTGAGAATGGCTTCGCGTCCGGCTTTGTCCGGGAGATTCACGATGACGCGCCGATCGAATCGACCCGGGCGCAATAGCGCCTTGTCGAGCACGTCAGGCTGATTGGTTGCCGCGAGCACGATCACGCCCTCGCGTCCCGAGAAGCCGTCCATCTCGGTGAGAATTTGATTGAGCGTCTGTTCCTGCTCGCTTGCGCCGCCGATTGCAACCTGCCCGCGTGCACGCCCGATCGAATCGATCTCATCGATGAAAATGATCGCCGGGGCGTGCTTGCGCGCTTCTCTGAACAGATCTCGCACCCGCGCTGCACCGACACCGACGATCATCTCGACGAACTCCGCGGCGCTCATCGAGAAGAACGGTACGCCGGCTTCGCCCGCAACCGCTTTCGCGAGCAGCGTCTTGCCGGTGCCCGGCGCACCGACCAGCAGGACACCTTTCGGCGCCGTTCCTCCCAAACGCGTGTACTTCTCCGGGTTCTTCAAGAAATCGACGATTTCGACGAGCTCGTTCTCCGCTTCGTCGATGCCGGCGACATCGTCGAACGTGACGCGTGCGTCTGCCTCTTGATCGTAGCGCCGCGCCTTGCTCTTACCGATGCCCATCATCGTGCTCGCCAGTCCCCCGCCCTGTTTCGCTGCGCGCCGAAACAACCACACATAGAATCCGATGATGAGCAACGCGGGACCGAACCCGAACAGCAACGTCACCCAGCCGCTGCCGGCGTGAATCGGAATCGCACTGATCTCGACATTGTGATCGATCAGGAACTGCTCGAGTCCCGGATCGACGAAGGCCGGTAGCGTCGTCGTGAACGTGTCGGACGTACGCGGCTCGGCGACGGTCGACAGCCCTGGGAAGATCGAATTCGTGTTGCGCGCCTCGTCTTTGCTTCCGGGCGGCGGCCAAGTGATGGCTTCGCGAAGACGCCCTTCGATGCTCTCTCCTTTGCTGTAGATGGCCTCGACGTTGCCGCGCGCCACCTCTTGCTTGAAAGCCGTATATGGAATCGTGACCGCGGCATCCGGGCTCGGAAACAGCAACCGCATCACGATGTAGTTGATGGCGAGGATGGCCAGGAACGTGAGCCATACCTTTTTCGGCGGCATCGTCGGCCGACCGGAATTCTCGTCGACCTTCGAACGGTCTCCCGAACCTGGCACGCGGGCGTTCGGCGGTGTGTCCGCTCTGCGTTCGACCTGAGGGGCTGTTCTCGTCATCCCGACTCCAACTGGCAGTGCGCTGGCAGTTGAATAATTGCCGGTCGCTCCAGATTCAAGCAGCCACAGTAGGCGGCCTGCTCACGCTGCGCATCGTGAGTCCTACGGAATGCGCATGCGGTCAGCCCTGTTCCTCGCACTCACCTGAACTCGAAGTACTCGAAATGCAGATTGGATTCGGGAACGCCGAGCCGTTGCAATTCCTTGCGCACGTGCTCGAGCAGCCCCTTCGGACCGCAGAAAGACACCTGCACGTTCGCCGCGCCGACTTCGCGTACGATGCGCTCGAGTCGCTCGGAGAACTCCGGCGCGTTCGGTCCTGTAGAAACAGGGACGAATTGGGCGTTCTTCAATGCCGCCAGCTCCTCGACACGCGCAGCGCTCGGAAACTCCCGCCCAGGCGTGAAGAAATAGAACAGCGTGGCGTGCGAGAGGTCATTCGTTTCCTCGTCGGTGAGCCAGGCGAGAAACGGCGAGATTCCGACACCGCCTGCAATCCACACTTCTTTCTCGGCGCGGGCAGGTCGCACGAAACGTCCGTACGGCGCATAGATGTCGGCGTACATGCCGACCTTGGTCTCGCGCGTCAGCTTGCTCGTGTAATCGCCGAGATTGCGAATGACGAAATGCACGTGCCCGCCTCGGCCACTCGCGATCGTGAACGGGTGCGGCTCCCGCAAACCGTCCTCTTTGATCGAGATGAACCCGAACTGCCCTGGCTTGAACTGGATGGGTTTTCCGACCGGCGCCAGCTCGAGATGCAGGCCGCTCGGCCCCGGATTCGTGTTGACGACCCGATACTCGGCGTGATTCGAGACGAACCGGTACAAGAGGAGCTTGTACGCGGCAGCTGCGAGCCCGAGCGTCGACATCGTCGCGAGCCACACGCCGCCCGGACTCTCCAGCTCTATGGGATTGCGGAAGCTCAGCCAGTGCAGCACGACGATCGCGAACAACGGGCCCGACAACTTGTGCAGCAATCTCCAACGGTGATACGGAATCTTGCGATTGAGCGCGAGCAGCACGATGAGCCCGAGCGCGAGCAAGCTGAGCTGGCGCACCAAGCGCATGTAGAAGCGCGGCAGCGACAGGATCGTCACCGTTTCCCACTCCTGCAACAGCGCAGGGAAGGAAAAGTGCACGCTGGCAAAGACCAGCGCCCAGACGGCCAGCCACTTGTGCGCCAGATAGACGCGATCGAGTCCGCCGAACAGCGCCTCGACGAATCGCAACCGGCCGCCGAGCAATGCCGCTGCTCCCATGAGCGCGAGCGCGGCGACGCCGGACGACAGGCTCAACGCCGACAGCGTGAACCAGTCGCCGCGCGGAATCTCCGCGAGCGTCAAAACGAAACTGATCGCGGTGATTCCGATCACCGCGCTGCTGCCGCTCAAGTACGCGCGAGGCGCACGGCGGACACTAGAGGGCAAGGACATGGTTATCTCTCATTCGAGCGCCCACCGAATTTTCTCTCATCAGGACAGCAGCGCTCGACCCGCAAGTCCCGCCAATGGACTTCGTATCATCCTTATGCGGCGCGAGCACGGACGAACATCTTCGACAACTCGCGCAACCAAAGCACCGTGCTGCCGACGCCGGCGCAGATCAACCAATCCGTGAACGACAGCGGAACCGCCGAAAAGGCGCGCTGCAAGAACGGAACGTAGACCACCGCGATCTGCAGCAACAGCGACAAACCCACGGCACCCCACAGCCAACGGTTCGCAAACAGACCGACGAATGCGCTCTCCTCGTCCGAGCGTGCATTGAAAACCGTGAACAATTGGAAGAACACGAGCGTCGTGAACGCCATCGTCTGCGCATACGCCAGCGTGCCCGTGCCTTCGATGAATCCGCCGGGCAGGCTCAGATCCAATACGAACAACGTGCCCGCCGCCATGATGGTGCCGACGAAGAAAATGCCGGCCCACATCCGGCCGGTGATCACGCCCTCGCCGCGCGGGCGCGGTCCGCGTCTCATCGCAGCTCGGTCGGCGGGATCGACACCGAGCGCCAATGCCGGCGCACCGTCGGTGACGAGATTGATCCAGAGAATCTGCGTTGCGAGCAAGGGAAGCACGAGCCCACCTTCGTTTGCTTCCAGCCCGATCACGCCGGCAAGCATCACACCGAAGAACATCGTCATCACTTCGCCGATGTTCGACGACAACAGATAGCGCAGGAACTTGCGGATATTGGAGAAGATTGCGCGGCCTTCCTCGACCGCTGCCACTATGGATGCGAAGTTGTCGTCCGCGAGCACGATGTCGGACGCTTGCTTTGCGACGTCCGTTCCGGTGATGCCCATGGACACACCGATATCCGCAGCTTTGAGCGCCGGTGCGTCGTTCACGCCATCGCCCGTCATCGCGACGATCGCGCCATGGTCCTTGAGCGCTTTGACGATGCGCAACTTGTGACTCGGATTCACGCGCGCGTAGACGTTGGTCTCGAGCACTTTGCGCGACAGCTCTTCATCGGACATCGCATCGAGCTGCGCGCCGCTCAGCGTGTGTACGTCCTCTGCAATGCCGAGCTCGCGCGCGATCACGGAGGCCGTCACCGGATGATCGCCGGTGATCATGATCGTACGAATGCCTGCGGCCCGAGCATTGGCGACCGCCGCGGTCGCTTCCTCGCGGGGCGGATCCATCATGCCGATGAGCCCGGCGAACACGAGCTCGTGTTCGAACTGTTCGTGCGTGTGAGTGACCTGCAACGCATCCGGCGGCAGGGATCTGAACGCCACGCCGAGCGTGCGCAATGCCTCGCCGGCTAGCTGCTCGTTCGTCGCACGAATCTTCGCGCGGCGCTCGTCGTCGAGCGGCAGCGCCTGATTGCCGCACAAGTAGTGCGAGCACCGCGTAAGCAGCACATCCGGTGCGCCCTTCGTGAACGCGATTAGCCGCTCCTGCTTCTCGGAATCCGTGTGAATGGTGGTCATCAATTTTCGATCCGACGAGAACGGCACCTCGCCGATGCGCTCGAATCTCGAGTCGAGCTGTGCATGCTCGAGCCCGGCTTTGATTGCCGCGACGATCAGCGCGCCTTCCGTCGGATCGCCGTTCACGAGCCAACGCCCGTCGCGTTCTTCGAGCGTTGCGTTGTTCGCACGGTCGCCGACCGATAGGGCACGCTCGACTTCGAAGCGCAACGCGTCGAGAGCGCTCTCGTCCGATTCGTGAGGCAGCCACTCGACCTCGCCTTGAGGTGCGTAGCCCGTGCCACCGAAGTTCACGCGCCCGCTGGCCGTCACGACGGTCCGCACCGTCATTTCGTTCTTCGTGAGCGTGCCGGTCTTGTCCGAGGCGATGACGTTCGCGGATCCGAGCGTTTCGACTGCCGCAAGCTGACGCACGATTGCATTGCGTTTCGCCATGCGCTGCACGCCGAGAGCGAGCACGGCGGTGACGACGGCAGGCAAGCCTTCCGGTACGGCAGCTACGGCGAGCGCCACACCCAAAATGAACACGTCGAAGAGCGAAGCAACGCCGCTGACGCCATTGACGAGGAGAATCGTCGCGATCATGACGATCGCGATCACGATGACGATCGCGCCGAGCAGCTTGCCGACGCGGCCGAGCTCGACTTGCAACGGCGTCGGAGCATCCTTCGCTTCGCCGAGCATCCCGGCAATTCGGCCCATCTGCGTTTGCATCCCGGTGGCCGTGACGACGGCAAGACCGCGGCCGTACGTAACAGATGTGCCGCTGAACACCATGTTGCTCTGATCGCCGAGCGGCGCTTGGCCTTCGATCGGCGCGACATCTTTCGTAACCGGGAGGCTTTCGCCCGTCAAAGCGGCTTCCGCGACTTGTAGCGCGGTCGATTGAATCAAGCGTCCGTCGGCAGGAACGGTGTCGCCCTCTTCGATGACGATCACATCGCCGGGCACGAGCTCGCTCGCCGGAATCGTCCTGCGATTTCCGTTACGAATGACTCGCGCTTGTGCCGCCGACATCCGACGCAGCGCCGCGACCGCCTGCTCGGCGCGGGTCTGCTGCACGTAACCCATGACGGCGTTGAGCAGCACGACTGCGAAAATTGCGATCGAGTCGTAGGGAAGCTCTGTATCCCGCTCGATCAGCCAGATTCCGAGCGAGATCACGGTGGCCACGATCAAGAGAATGACGAGCACATCATCGAACTGGCGCAGGAACTTGCGCCAGGCCGGTACCGGACGCTCGGCAGTGAGCTCGTTGCGTCCGTATTTCTCGAGCCGGCGCGCCGCTTCAGCAGCGTCGAGACCGGCTTTGGGATCTGTCGCTAGGTCAGCGAGCACCTGCTCGGCAGACTGCCGATAGTGTTCGACTTCACGTTCTTGTTCTTTGGCAACAGCAAAGCTCATGGTGCGTCAAACGACTCGCTCAGCCCCGTGACGAATAGGAAGTTTGGCCCGGAAGTTCGCCGCGCGCGAGTCTTCGACTGCAACTGCATGGCCGCACGATGAGACCATGCATTGCGAATCGAGTGGGTCAGAACGGAAGGGTCGCTGCAAAATCCGGCGGCTTGATCACGAGGATGTCGCACGGCACGTACTCGAGCACACGCTCCGCCGTGCTGCCGATGAGAATGCGCTGCAAGCCGCTGCGCGAGATCGCACCCATCGCCAGGATGTCCGCGCCGATTCTCTCGGCAAAGCGCGGCAGCACTTCCGAAGCGACACCCATTTCGACGGTGATGTTCCCGGGCGCAACGCCGTACGGGGAGACGAGCTCGGCGACTCGCTCGAGCGCTCGCTGCTGTTCTTCTTCCAGCAGTTTCGGAGTCAGCGTGCTCATCATTGCCGGCATGCCGCTTGCCGCCTCGGCCACGAGCACAGCAGGCAGGTAGGCGTGCACGACGTGCAACGACCCTTCGAGACGATCGCGAAACTCCCTTGCCCAGTCGAGGATGCGGTTGTCGAGCACGACCGGCTTGTCGTTGACGTGCCCGGGATCGACCGCGGCGGCCACGACCGGTGCAGCCGCCCACTTCTTCGGTTTCGTCAGCAACAACGGGACGGGACAGCCTCGGATCAAATGCCAATCCGTGTTGGTGATGAGCGTGCGCCTCAGAATCGAATGATGGTGCGTGTCCTTGACGACGAGATCGGCGCACGTCGTCTTCGTGCGCTCCAGGAGCTTGGCGTACAGCGGATCGCCGAATGCCGCTTCCGTCGTGACGTCGAGACCGCGCTGCCGCAGCGGTTGCGCGACCGCTTCGATCACCGCACGAATGTGCGCAACGAAATCCGCGCTACCGCCTTGCTGGAGGTGCGTCGCATAACGGGCAGCGCGAGACTCTTTCGTTTCGCATGCGTATAGCTCCAAACGCGCGCGAAACTTCTCGGCCAGCAGCGCGGCCTTCTCCACGGCCGGGTGCTCCGTCGCAGTCGGGTCGACGATCACGAGAATGTTCTTGATCCTGCTGCTCATGGTTAATCGCTCACAGTGCCATCTGGATTCATGCGCGCACGATCCTTGAGCGGGCCTTGCATTCGCGACATGTAGTCGGCGATTCCCTGCTGCTCATCGCTCTTCAAGCTGTTCAGGAAACGACGCAGGTCCTCGTCGACGTTGAAGCGGTGTCCTGCCGCGAGATTGCGCGTTTCCTTCAACAGGTAGCTGTAGTGCTGATTGCGCACGGAGGGCACGAACCCGTCGTCATCGCCTCGCCCGTCCTCGTCGTGACAGCTGCTGCACCACTGCTCGTAACTGGCTTCGCCGAGCTGAAGAAACCGGCCATTGCCGATTTGCGTGCGCTGCGGCGGCGGCAGATTGTTCAAATAGAGCGCCAGATCCGCCCACGCTTGCGGTTCTCGCACGGCCTGGCGCGAGACCACACGATGCATTTGCGTTGCAATTCGATCCCCTTCGACGAAATCCGCGAGCTGCTTGACGATGTAGGCACGCCGTTGACCAGCCAGCACCGGAATCATCTGCCTGACTTTGCCCTCCGCGGCCGCACCGTGACAATCGGCGCACTGGGCGCGGTACAACTCGGCACCCCGCTCGGCGTTCGCATCGAGCTCGAGCGCAATGCGCGTGAGCTGCTCGGCGCGCTCAGCCTCAGCAACGGCCGTCGCGGAGACTCCCAGGCCCAATGCGGCGATCCATCCCGCCGCCGCCCATTTCGTTGTCGTCATTGCGCGCATAAGCATGCAGACTATATTGCCTGCAGAACCCCTTCTCGCATGTGGGATTCGCGTACTTTGCACGCGATTACTACAGAAGCGAAAGTCCGATTCCGGTTGACTGCCGTTTGCACCCATGATCGAAAACTCGTTGTGCATGCGCCTCCGCCGCCCGAACGCGCCGCTCGAGCTCGAGGCGCGAAAAGTCGACCCGCCTAGCGGGGCGCAAGTGCTGTTGCGCGTTCATGCTTGCGCCGTCTGTCGTACGGACTTGCACGTCGTCGACGGCGAGCTGCCGAACATCCCGGTGCCGATCGTTCCCGGTCATGAAGTCGTCGGCGAAGTGGTCGAAGCAGGACCTGAATCGCGCTGGGCAGTCGGAACGCGCGTCGGTGTCCCCTGGCTCGCGTCGACCTGCGGCAAATGCGATTACTGCCGCTCCGGCCATGAGAACTTGTGCGATCAGGCGCGCTTCACAGGCTATCAGGTGGATGGCGGCTATGCCGAACACATGCTCGCCGACAGCCGTTATTGCTTCGCGCTGCCGCACGAGCTCGATGACGTCCATGCGGCACCGCTCTTGTGCGCAGGACTGATCGGCTATCGCTCGTTGCGCATGGCGCGCGATCCGAAACGTCTCGGGATTTACGGCTTCGGCGCAGCAGCGCACATCGTCGCGCAGGTCGCACGATGGCAGGGCCGCGAGTTCTTCGCATTCACGCGCAAGGGTGATAACGCAGCGCAGAAGCTTGCGCTCGACCTCGGTGCCGTATGGGCCGGCGACAGCGAAAGCCCGCCACCGGCCGAGCTCGACGCCGCGATCATCTTCGCCCCGGTCGGCAGCCTCGTCCCCGCTGCGCTGCGCGCAGTGCGCAAAGGCGGCATCGTCGTCTGCGGCGGGATTCACATGAGCGACATCCCCCAGTTCCCTTATTCATATTTATGGGGCGAACGCACGCTGTGCTCCGTCGCGAACCTCACCCGCCGCGACGCCGAAGAATTCCTCGCGATCGCCCCGCAAGCCGTTCGCGAAACCCGAGTTCAAACGTTCCCGCTGAAGGAGGCCAACGTTGCGCTCGACAGGTTGCGGGAGGGGAAGATTGTGGGAGCGGCAGTGCTTGTGAATAGGGAATGAGGGAATAAGGGAAGAGGCGTGATTCGTGACTCGAGATTGCGCGCAACCGTGCGCTCTTCCCTCCTTCCCTCCTTCCCTCCTTCCCTTCTTCCCTCGTTCCCTTTCCCTTTTCCCTATTCCCTACTTACCCGCGCCACTCAGCTCTTTGATCGCCTGCAACAACGCATCCGTATCGACGGGTTTGCTGAGGAGTTTCGCTGCTGGGATGGACGCGGCGAGCGTGCGGACGAGGGACGGCAGATCGCCGCTCAGGATGATGCCTGGGATCTCGGCGCCGCGGGCGCCGCGGGCGGCATTCAAGACGTCGATGCCGGTGTGCTCCGAATCCAGATGGTAATCCGCGACGATGATTTCGTTCGTCGATAGCGAGCCGAACAGCTGCTCTGCCGCGGCAAAGGAATCGACGCTGCGCACTTCGAAGCCTTCGAGCTTGAGGAACAGCTCGGTGGCCATGCGCACGCCTTCGTTGTCCTCCACGAGCAGAATGCGCGTTTTCTTCGGCTCGGCCGGCGCGATGGTCCGATCGGAGCTCTGTCCGGCATCCGGGTTCTTATCCACCACATCCGAGGCTGGAATGGTGACGGTCACGACCGTGCTATGGCCCACCTTCGAAACGACGTTGACCCGATAATTCAAGAGCCGCGCGACTTCCTTGACGATCGCCAGTCCCAAACCGACGCCGAGCCGCTTCGTGCCGTGCGTGTCGACTTGGTAGTACTCGTCGAAGATTCGTTCGAGCTTGTCCTGCGGAATACCGATGCCGGTGTCGCGCACGGCGATGGCGAGCTCCCCTTCGGAGTCACGCGAGCATTCGATCGTGACCGAGCCGCGATCGGTGTATTTCACCGCATTGGCGACGAGGTTCTGCAGCAGTTGCAGCAACAGGACGCGGTCCGTGACGAGCGTGACTGCGAGCGGCTTGGTAATGAGCTCGAGTCCGCGCGATCGGGCGACCGACTCGAACTCGGCACGCAGCTCCTCGACGATGTCGGGCAGGTACACGCGTGCGCGTTTCGGCTCGACGCCGCCGGACTCGAGCCGGCTGATGTCTAGCAATGCATTCAAGAGGCGCGTCGTGTTCTCGATTGCCTGCTCCTGGTGTTTCAAGAGCTCGGCGATCTCCGTGTCGCCGGCCAGACGGCGCATCGCGGCGTTCAGGAGCTTGATGGTCTGCAGAGGCTGGCGCAAATCGTGACTCGCCGTCGCAAGGAAGCGGCTCTTCGCGCGATTGGCGCGTTCGGCCTCTTCGCGGGCTGCCACCAGCGCATCGTTGATCCGCTGCCGTTCGGTCGTGTCGCGAATGGCGGCCGCGACGAATAATTTGCCGTGGATCCAGAACGGTGCGAGCCGGATGCCGGCCGAGAACTCGCTGCCGTCTGCGCGGCGCGCATAGAGGTCGACGAGCCGCGCGCCCATCTCGCGGTTGGTCGGCTCCCGGACGAAGTTCGCGACGTGCTGCCCGTGGCGAGCCCGTAGACGTTCCGGAATCAGGATATCGAGGGGTTGGCCCAGAAGCTCCTCGGGCTGATACCCGAGGACGTTCGTGACCGTGTCATTCGCGAAACGAATCTCACCACGATCATCGATGACGACCAGGGCATCGGGCGATGAGCGCAACAGGTGCTGCGTGATCTCTGCGAATTCGTCCATCGTGTCGCTTGGAGGGCCCGACGGACGGTAGCCGCGGAAACCCGGCCAAGAGAGTAACACGGCAAAAACCCTACCGACACGAATTGAGGACTAACGACCCCTGCATCGCAGACGCCGCCCCGCTCAGCCGGTGCATCGGGCACAGGTCACCGCTTCGGGACGTGCCTCCAAGCGGCGCGCATCGATCTCCTGCCCGCAGTGTTTGCACACCCCATATTGACCGGCGGCCAGCCTGGCCAGCGCCTCGTCGATTGCAGCAATCTCGTCGATCGTCGTACGCCCGATCTCGCCGAGGGTGTCGACGTTCTGAAGCTCGACCGCCTGCTCGGAAAAATCCTGCGACAGCGGCCCCTCGGCCCGGCCCAAATCCCGGTTGACTCGCTCGCGCCTGTTCGCCAGCTCGCGCCGGCGGCGCTCGAGGTGGTCGCGGATTTCGGCAAGATTCGGGCTCATCGGCGCAGTTCTCCCGTCGTTGATCGAACGAAACGATGCGGCAATAAGATTCCTGAATCTTCGATGAAGGTCTCTAAGGGGGTGGCACAGCCGACTGCGGGGTTCTCGCAGGTGCACTGGGCAGCCTGTTCCGGCACCCTTCGCGACAACCTTGCCGTAATCTTGCCGTGAGGCTGATGGCCCCAGGACACTCGGTAGTTGTGAACAGATTGACGACGAACGGGGCGGAGGCGAAGTCTGCGCCCCCGGAAAACGCCCGACCGCCGCTGCTCGACCAGCTCATGGCGATCTCGCGCTGCTCTGCGCTCGAGGAGATGGCCAGCGGGATCGCGCACGAGCTCAATCAGCCGCTGGGTGCGATCACGACCTTCGCCCAGGCGGGCGAGCGCATGCTGAGCCAGCCGAACGCGTCGCTCGAAAGCGCTCGCGAGGTGTTTCAGCTCATCAGCAAGGAAGCCTTGGCGGCCGCCGAGGGCATCCGGCGCATGCGTCGGCTGTTCCATCGCGACAACATCGTGAAGTCGCCTGCCTCGATCGAGGAAGTCGTCCAGGAGCTGACGCCTGCCCTTGAGCTGCTCGCAAACGAGGCGGGTATCACCCTGACCGTGCGCATCCACTCGCCGCCGCCACCGGTCGCCATCGATCGTCTGCGCATTCAGCACGTTCTATATACGCTCGCGCAGAACGCGTTCGATGCAACGATCGCCAACAAAGCGGCCGAGCGTCGCGAAGTCGCGATCGAGTTGAAAGGCGACCGCTACGGCGTCGAGATCTCCGTGATCGATTCGGGCGCAGGCATCGCACCCGAGCAACGGACGCAGATCTTCCATCCGTTCTTCACGACGAAGCCGCAAGGAACCGGCTTGGGATTGGCTTCTGCCCGTGCCATAGTTCAAGCCCATGAGGGCACCATCGGGTTCGATGCCGCTGAAGGCGGCGGTACCCGGTTCTGGTTTCGCTTGCCGGCGGCATGATCATGAGCGACACGAACAACAAGACCAAACCCAAGACTCCCACGATCTATGTCGTCGACGACGACGACAGCATGCGGCAGGCGATTGCGCTGTTGCTGCGCACCGTCGGCTATACGCCGGTCGTTTTCTCCCGTCCGAGCGATTTTCTGGCGAAGTACGACCCGAACGTCCATAGCTGCGTCGTGCTGGACATCCGCATGCCGGAGATGAGCGGTCTGGAAGTCCAACAGCAGCTCAACCGGTCCGGCGCCATTCTCCCAGTCATTTTCATCACGGGGCACGGCGACATTCCGATGGCCGTGCAGGCGATGAAGGACGGCGCATTCGATTTCTTGACCAAACCGTTCCGCGATCAGGATTTGTTGGATCGCATCAACAACGCGCTCAAACAGGATGCAGAGAACCGGGCGGCGATCGAAAAACACGCCGATCTGCGCCGCCGCGCAGAATCGTTGACGCCGCGCGAACGCGAAGTGTTCGAGCTCATCGTCGAGGGCAAGGCCAACAAGGTCGTGGCGATCGACCTCGGCTTGAGCGAGCGCACCGTGGAAATCCATCGCGCGAACGTGATGGAGAAAATGGGCGCCCGATCGATCGCGCATCTGGTCAAGATGTATTTGACGCTGAACGAGCACGCGAAGTAGGGAAAGGGGAAAAGGGAAAAGAGGGAAGAAGGGAAGCGCGAGCGACACACTATCCTTTCCCATTTCCCTTTTCCCCCTCTCCCCCCGGAACCCAAAGCGGCCTTGCGTCGCTTATTGGCTCTGATCCCGGACGCCACCACCACGCGCACAACAGGATTGAGCCTATGTCAGCAGCAGTTGCGTCGATCGAAGATCCCACCCTCTCGCAGGAGTACCTGCAGCGACTGGATGCCTATTGGCGTGCCGCCAACTACCTCTCCGTCGGGCAGATCTATCTGCTCGACAATCCGCTCCTGACCGAACCGTTACGGATCGAGCACGTCAAACCGCGCTTGCTCGGACACTGGGGCACGACGCCGGGACTGAATTTCATCTACGCGCATCTGAACCGTGTCATCTGCAAGTACGACCTCGACATGATCTATGTCGCCGGTCCCGGCCACGGCGGTCCGGCGCTCGTTGCAAATACTTATTTAGAAGGCACGTACAGCGAGTACTACCCGCACGTGTCAGAAGACATCGAGGGCTTGCGCGAGCTCTTCAAACAGTTCTCGTTCCCCGGCGGCATTCCGAGCCACGTTGCGCCCGAAACGCCGGGCTCGATTCATGAAGGCGGCGAGCTCGGCTATGCACTGTCGCACGCATACGGCGCGGCGTTCGACAACCCGGACTTGATCGTCGCGTGCGTCATCGGCGACGGCGAAGCGGAAACCGGTCCGTTGGCCACGAGCTGGCACTCGAACAAATTCTTGAATCCGGTGCACGACGGCGCCGTCCTGCCCATCCTTCACTTGAACGGCTACAAGATCGCCGGCCCCACGGTGCTCGCGCGCATCCCGCGCGAAGAGCTCACGCAATTGCTGATGGGCTATGGATACGAGCCGTTCTACGTGGACAAGGAAGCGATCAACGAAGCGACGCATCTCAGCATGGCGCGCACGCTGGATCGCGCGATCGAACGCATTCGCGAAATTCAGGCGCAGGCGCGCCGCGAAGGATTCCGCACGCGGCCGCGGTGGCCGATGATCGTGCTGCACACACCCAAAGGCTGGACCGGACCGGAAGAAGTCGACGGCCTTGCTGTCGAGGATAGTTGGCGATCGCATCAAGTACCGCTCGCAGGGCTCGCCGAGAACCCGGCTCATCTCGCCAAGCTCGAGGCATGGCTGCGCAGCTATCGTCCCGAAGAACTCTTCACACCGGAAGGACGGTTGCGGCCCGAGCTTCGCGAGCTGGCACCGAAGGGACACAGGCGCATGGGCGACAACCCGCATGCAAACGGCGGCATCCTGCTGCGCGATCTTCGCATGCCCGACTTTCGCGATTACGCCGTCAAAGTCGATCGTCCGGGCGGCGTCGTCGCCGAAGCCACGCGCGTGCAAGGCGCCTTCATCCGCGACGTGATGAAAATGAATCTCGAGCGTCGCAACTTCCGCATTTTCAGTCCGGACGAACTGACGTCGAATCGCTGGAACGACGTGCTCAACGTCACGAACCGCATGTCCGCGGGGATCATCTACGACTCGGATTCGCACGTCAGCCACGACGGGCGCGTCCTGGAGATGCTGAGCGAGCATCAATGCCAGGGATGGCTCGAGGGCTATCTACTCACGGGCCGTCATGGCTTCTTCAGCTGCTACGAAGCGTTCATCCACATCATCGATTCGATGTTCAATCAGCATGCGAAGTGGCTGAAGACCTGCGCCGAGATTCCCTGGCGCCGTCCGATCGCATCGCTCAACTACTTGCTGACTTCGCACGTCTGGCGCCAGGACCACAACGGGTTCAGTCATCAGGACCCAGGCTTCATCGATCACGTCGTCAACAAGAAGGCGTCGGTGATTCGCGTGTACTTGCCGCCCGATGCCAACACGCTGCTCAGCGTCACCGATCACTGCCTACGCAGCCGCAACTACATCAACGTCATCATCGCGGGCAAACAGCCGCAAGCCCAGTGGCTGACGATGGAGCAGGCAATCGCGCATTGCACCGCCGGCATCGGCATCTGGTCGTGGGCGAGCAACGACGAAGGCAGCGAGCCTGATGTCGTCATGGCCTGCGCCGGCGATGTGCCGACGCTCGAAACGCTGGCCGCTGTGAGCCTGATGCGCGAATGGCTGCCGCAGCTTCGCGTGCGCGTCATCAACGTCGTCGATCTCATGACGTTGCAAGCGCCGGGCGAACATCCGCACGCGCTCAGCGACAAGGAATTCGACGCGATGTTCACGACGACGAAGCCGATCATTTTCGCCTTCCACGGCTATCCGTGGCTGATCCATCGACTAACGTATCGCCGCACGGGCCACCCCAACCTGCACGTCCGCGGCTACAAAGAAGAAGGCACGACCACGACGCCGTTCGACATGACGGTGTTGAACGAAATGGACCGCTTCCATCTCATCGAAGCCGTCCTCGACTACGTCCCCGGTTTAGCCGCACAAACCGCGCACCTCCGCCAACGCATCCACGAAAAACTCATCGCGCACCGCGAGTACATTCGCGAGCATGGGGAGGACATGCCGGAGATTAGGGAGTGGAAGTGGGAGTGAGTCGTGACCACGAAAGTCGGCTTTGCGATCTTCTTGTGAGGTCCCGTACACGAATTTTCTGACCATCCCAGGCAATTCTCGGCACACCGCTCGTTTCCCTTTTCCCTTTTCCCTTTTCCCTCGTTCATTCTTTCCCTTTCCCTTTTTCCTCCTTCCCTCCCAGCACGAGTCACCAGTCACGAATCACGAGTCACGATCTGAGCACGAGCTCAGCCATGTCTCCTTGCTTCACCCCAGCCGCATTCGCCTCGTCCGTGTCCAGATGCAGCTCGAGGCGGAAGGTCGGGTGGACGCGGACGGTGACGTCGTGGAACGTGAGGTCGCGACCGTCGCTGTCGATGCGGACGTCGACGACGTCGCAATCGCGAAGGCCCAAACGCGCCGCGTCCTCGGTGCTCATGTGGATGTGTCGTCGTGCGGCGATGACGCCGCTGCGTAACGTGACACGGCCGCGCGGACCTTCGACGGTGATGCCGGGCGTATTCGACAGGTCGCCCGAAAGCCGCACGGGCGCATCGACGCCGAGAATGAACTCGTCCGTCCGGGAAATTTCGATTTGATCCTCCGCGCGCGGCGGACCCATGAGCCGCACGCGTTCGAGGCGGCCGCGCGGGCCGATCAACGTCACGGTTTCTTGTGCAGCGAACTGACCTGTCTGCGACAACGCCGTGCGCGGCGTGAGTTGAAACCCTTCGCCGAAAATCTGTTCGAGCGTCCGCTGCGACAGATGCGCATGACGCGCGGACACGGCCACCGGAATGCGCCGATCCACCGCCTCCGTCGGCTTCGTCAGCAACGACGCAATGGTTTCGGCCATCGACAGCTCTTCGTCGGCACGCAATGCGAACAAGCGGACGCGCGATTCGGGCAACGCCAAGTCTGCGCAAGAGACATTCGGATCCCTGAGCGCATCGCGGTTCGCGTCCTCGTCGAGACGAGCACCCAGAAAATCGAGACGCTGCAGGCAGCGATGACGAATGAGCGCGCTGTTCTCGCCGACCCCACCCGTGAACGCGATTGCATCGACTCCCCCCATGGCCGCGGCATAGGCGCCGATGTACTTGCGAATACGATGCGCATAGACGTTGATCGCCAGGCGGCAACTCTCGTCGCCCTGCTCCGCCCGCCGCTCGATCTCGCGCATGTCGTTCGTGCCGGTCATGCCGCGCAACCCCGATTCGCGCGTCAAAAGACGTTCGATCGTGTCTCGATCGTGCTCTCGCATCAGCTCCAGGAGAATGCCGGGATCCAGATCTCCGGCTCGCGTTCCCATGACCAAGCCCTCGAGCGGCGTCATGCCCATGCTCGTTTCGACGCTGCGACCGTACTCGATCGCAGCAATGCTGGAACCGTTGCCGAGGTGACAGGAGATGATGCGCAGATCCCGAGCCGAAGCTCGCATCTCCTGCGCGACGCGCGTCATCACATGCTGGTGGCTGATCCCATGAAAGCCGAACCGCCGGATTCGATGCCGCGCTCGCACGTTCTCCGGCAAGGGATACTCGCGCGCCCGCGGCGGAATCGTCGTATGGAAAGCCGTGTCGAAAACTGCGAAGTGCGGGACCGACCCAAATCTCGCACGCGCGGCACGAATGGCTGCAATCGCGGGAGGGTTGTGCAGCGGCGCGAGCGAGCTCAACTCATCGAGCGCGTTCAGTACGTCGTCGTCGATCCGCGTCGGCCTCACGAAGCGCTCGCCGCCGTGCACGACGCGATGCGCGACGGCCGAAATCTCTCGCCGTCCGAAATGAGGAACCAGCGCATCGAGCAGCAAGCCGACCGCCGTTGCAACATCCGGCGCCTGCACTTGGCGTGTCTCGGAACCGATGCGCAGCGTCGCGTTTGCCGAACCGATCTCTTCGATACGTCCTTCGGTCACTCGGCTGAGCGGTGCGCCTTCCAAGGCTGCACATTTGACCGAGGAGCTTCCGCAGTTGAGGGCGAGAATGAACATGGCGACTCGCGTTGCTTGCGTCTAATAGGCACGCAAGACCCATCTTAACGCTTGCCGCGCGCCTGTCACTTGCACGCGTTCAGTCGCCTCGACGCCGGCGTTCCACCCGCTGCTCATTGCGAATGGATCCGCAGATATCGACCAACAAGTCTGCAATAACGTCGATTACATCGTCGATGGCAATGACACCGTCCAGGGCACCCCGCTCGTTCGTGACTGGGACGCGCCTGTAGCCGGCGGCCTGCATCGCGCGCATGAGATCGTTCAGGTTGTCCGATTCGCGAGCGACGAGCGGATCGCCGCTCATGATGTCGCGAGCCGTCACTGCGTGCGGATCGACCTCGCGCGCACAGATCTGTAGGACGATGTCGCGATCGGTGACGACACCGATCGGTCTGAGCTCGGGATCGCCCTCCTCGACGACCACCAGAAACCCGACGTGGCGATCGCGCATGACGCGCGCCACCTCGACGACATCCGCCGTCGCCGGCACCGTGACGACATCACGCTGACAATAGTCGCCGACCTTCACGACGCGCCCTGCCGCGATGCTCCAGACCCGTCCGACTTCGTCGCTCTCAGGGCGGCAATCTCCATCTCCGCCGCAAGCCAATCGTCGAGCTCGTGGCCCGGCTCGAAACCGCGCTTCTCCGCTCGGTAGTACGCAGCCTCGGCGATGGCAGCGTGCAACCGTTCGTCCGCGATTGCGGCAGGCACGGCGCTCGCTGCCTTCGTACGCTTGCGGCTGGGCGTGCGACCCGCCGGTTTCGGACCGGATACCGACGTCGCTCGACTCATGGCCTTCCTCCTGCGTTTCTGCGATCGCTACTGGATTTCGATCTTGCGAGCCTTCTGCTTCTTCTCGGCGGTCTTCGGAATATGGATCTTCACGACACCGTCCTTGCATTCGGCCGTGATCCCGTCCGGATTTGCATCGTCCGGCAAAGCGAAGCTGCGCGAGAACGTACCGTAGAAACTTTCCACTCGGATCTCGTTCGCGCCCTTCTCCTCTTTCTCCTTCTTGCGTTCGCCGCTGATCGTAAGAACCCCCTCGCTCAGCTCGATCTTCACGTCTTCCTTGCGAACTTCAGGGAGCTCGGCTTTGATCAAGTATTCCTTTTCAGTCTCCGTGATGTCCGCTGCCGGCCGCCAAGTGGAGGCTTCGTCGTCCGCTCGGCGCAGCCAACGTCCGAAGAGCGGCGAGTACTGTCGGAACATATCCTCCATTTCTCGGAAGGGCTCCCAACGCGTGATGTTCATGGCTCCTCCTTCGATGACCTTTGTGTTTGGCCGTTGCTGGTACTCGCACAGGTTCGCCATTTTCGGTTGACCGATCCATGCGGAGGACCCACTACGGATTACGAGTCGACGCGAATAGTTTCGCCGTTGTCTCAGTGTGAACTTACGTTCGCCTCACGCAGTTTCCTTCCGGCCGCAACGCGATGACGGCGAAACGCAGCGAGGACGTCATGATGCAAGGCACGATCAGCGACTTCGACGCCGATGCGGACGTCGGTATCATCGAATCGGACGACGGCGATATCGTGTTCTTCAATTGTCGCAACGTGACCTTCGATCCGGAGCGCGTGTCGATCGGTCTGCGGGTCGTATTCGAGTCTCACGAGAGCGAGCTCGGCCCGCATGCGGACGAGATCTGCTCGGCTACGGCGCGAAATTGAATATTTTCCAAGGCGTCGCGCTTTTCCCGGTTTCGGGTGATTTCCGTGCATGCCACAGCTCGATAAGCTTGCGGGCATGCCTTCGACGTCTTCCCCACCCATCCGCCGCGGATTCGAGCCGTTGCTGCCATTGCGATTTGTCCTTATGGGCGTGCTGCTCTTCCTGCTCGGCACGTCCTCGGGAAATGCAGCTGAGCTGTTATGGTTCAGAGACGGACGGCTGACACCCCAAGCGCACGAAATGCTCGAGGTGTTACGCACGGCGGAAGATTACGGTCTGCGCTCCCACGACTATTCGCTGCCGTTCACGGAAGAACAGATGCATCTGGTGACTGCATCCGGCGCCGACCCGACGCTACGCGCCAAGTTCGACGCTGCACTGACCGCGACCGCGGCCAAGTTCCTCTCGCATGTGCAATTCGGTCGCGTGTCGCCGCGCGCACTGGGCTTCAACTTACCGGTGGCGACAAAGCCCGACGCAACGCTTGCGGTGCGCGAAACCGCATCGGTCAAGAACGTGCAGCGAGCGATCGCCGAACGCGAACCACCGGCTAAACCTTATCGCCTGCTGAAACAGGCGCTCGCCGACTATCGCAAGCTCGCGAACATGCCGCTGCCGAAGCTCTCGCCGCCGAAGCGCTCGGTTCGTCCCGGCGACGAATATCCAGAAGCCCCGTTGTTGCGCGAGTTATTGTATGCGCTCGGCGATCTTCCCGAAGCTGCGCGCACGAACGAACTGCCGCTCATGGACGATGAGCTGACCGCTGCGCTCGAGCGGTTTCAAGATCGTCATCGGCTGGAAGTCGATGGCGTGCTCGGACCGCGCACTTATGCCGCCTTGAGCACACCGATGTCCGTGCGCGTACGTCAGATCGAGCTCACGCTCGAACGTTGGCGATGGACGGCCGGCATGACGCGACCGGACATCGTCGTGAACATTCCGCACTTCATGCTGTATGCCCTGCCGCGCAATGAAGGCGATGAGACGATCGAGATGCGGGTCGTCGTCGGGCAAACGGCGCCGAACATGCGCACGCCGATCTTCACTGCGCAGATGAAATACGTGGTGTTTCAACCCTACTGGGATGTTCCGCGCAGCATCGTGCTTCGCGAGCAGCTGCCGCGGATTCGCAAGGACCCCACGTATCTCGAACGCAATCAGATGGAGCTGGTACGCGGTCAAAGCGATAACAGCCCCGTCGTGCCTGCGACACCTGAAGCCATCGAAGAGCTCGCAGCAGGCAAGTTACGGCTGCGACAGCGACCGGGCCCGCAGAATTCGCTCGGCCCTGTGAAATTCATGCTGCCCAATCCGTACAACGTGTACTTGCACGCCACGCCAGCCACCGAGCTGTTCAATCGCTCCCGCCGCGCGTTCAGCCACGGATGCGTGCGCGTGAGCGATCCGGCGCGACTGGCCGAATACGTGCTCAAGAACGCGCGCGAACCGTGGGACTCGCCTCGCATCGAGGAAGCCATGTGCGGCTCGAAGACTTTTCGTGTCGATCTCGTGCAGCCGCTGACGGTGATGATGTTCTACGGCACGGCGGCTGCGACCGAAACACAGGGCGTGCTGTTTGCCGAGGACTTGTATGGACACGACAAGAGGCTCGAAGAACAGTTGGCAGTTGATAGTTGACAGCGATGCGGCCCGCTTTCCTGACCATCGACCATCGACGTCGAGCTCGTTATTGCCTATTGAGCTGCGCTTCGCGCTGCCTTCTTCGCTGTCAACTGTCAACCATCAACTGCTCACTGTGGATTCCCCGCAGTGCAAAGCGACGGCGACTGCTTTCAACTTGCGCACCAACAGCAAGGGAGAAGAATCATGCCGTTGCGTCGCATCATCGTCGTCTGGGCGCTGCTGATCGCCGCCGTAGGATCTTTCTCGGGACGGGTTGAAGCCATGCCCGCCTTTGCGCGGCAATACAACGTGAGCTGCATGCTCTGCCACAGTGCCTTCCCCAAGCTCAATGCCTATGGAGAGATCTTTGCGGCCGCCAACTACCGCATGCCGCAATGGCGCGACACGATGACGGATCTGGGCGATATGCAGCTTGCTCTGCCGAAAACCCTGCCGCTCGCGATCCGCGCACAGGCATTCGTTCAAGCTCGCGACGGCGAAGACTTCGATGTCGCTACCGGGCGCACCGGCAATGCTTCCGATTTCGACTTTCAAGCGCCGTACATGATCAAGCTCCTGTCGAGCGCGCCGCTTTCGGAGCACATCACGTTCTATTTCTACGGAATCTTCGCCGAGAAAGGCGGCAACGGCGAAGCCTTGATCGAGGATGCCTGGTTTCGCCACGACGATGCCTTCGGCACCGGCATCGGTGTCCAGCTCGGACAATTCCAAGTGTCCGACCTGATGTTTCCGCGCGAGGTGCGCCTCACGTTTCAGGACTATTACGTGTATAGAGCGGCCGGCATCACCTACGACCGCGGAGTCGTTCTCGATCGCGGTTTCGGCCCGGTGGACATCGCACTCGGCATCGTCAATGGCAATGGAATCGAGCAGAACTTCGCGATCGACAGTCCGGGTTATCGACGCCCGGATCGTTTGTTCGACAACGATTCGTCGAAATCGGTGTTCGGCCGCCTCGGCGTAGCAGCCGGACCTGTGAACCTTGGCTTGTTCGCACTCACGGGCGAGCAGCGCAGCGCAGCGGGCTTTGCAGGCGCGTCGACCGGCACGCGCGATACCGACAAACGCATTGTCGGCATCGATGCATCGGGCAACATCGGCGGCCAAGCTCATTGGTATGCACAAGCGCTGTGGAACTCTTGGGATGACTTCCTCGATGCGACGCCGGGCGTCGATTACGAATGGTTCGGCGGCTTTGTCGGCGTCGACTACATCTACAGTGATCGTTGGGCGTTTTCGGCTCTGTACAACTACGCCGACGACGGCGACTTCGACGGAACGCAAACGATCTTCGAAGGCATCAAGATGCACTCGCTTGCCTTCAGCGCTTCGTATTATTTCATGCGCAATCTCAAGGCCGTGATCGAAGTGAATGTCGATCTATTGAGCAAGGATCGCGGCGGCCCGCCGTTCGTCGGACACCAGACGAAGGAACATTACGTGCTGGTGGGCTTCGATGCAGCGTATTGAGAGGAAGAGAGGCGCGTTGCAGTTGACAGCGAAAGCGTCGCTTCGCGCAAGCTACGATCCACGATCGCCAGCCGACGGTGCACAGCGAGAGAATTGGCGGCTCGAGCCCGCTCCGCGGGGGCTTTTCTTCGCTGTCAACTATCAACTGTCAACTGACGCAGCAGTGCTGCGTCCAATTCCAGCTCCTCCGGTAGATTGATCGCGAAAACTTCCGTGAGCACTCTGCGTAACTCTTCGACGGATTCGATTCGGGTTCGCGTCGTCCTGCCGCCGACTTCGTGCTCAGCAAGCTCGGCGCCGCGGAGCGTGTATCGACGCCCGGGAACGGGGCGTGCGACGCCGAGTCGCGTGACGAAGTGCGATTCGGGAAAGGTCGAGACGTACCAGTTCGCCATGGCGTAGTCCGCGGGGAACTGGGGCTGCAAATCGAAACGATACATCGGGCGCCATGTAGCCTCGGTGAGCGCTTCCAGGACGTACGTGTCGCCTTCAGCGACCAAGCGCATCGGTTCGTGCGCCGTCTGCTGAACGATTCCAGGTTGTAGTCGCAGCGGCGAGGTCGGCGTCAGCGCACCGAAGCCGACATCGACGATGTAGGCTTCGCCATCGATGCGCACGCACGTCAAACAATGTGTTCTCGCCAGGATCGTGTCCGGCGGCGAGTTCCACATCACCCGCGCACCGAGCGGCGTCACGTCGAAGCCAAGCTGTCGCAAGACGAGCTGCATCAGGCCGTTGTGCTCGAAACAATAGCCGCCGCGTCCCTCGACGATCAGCTTCTGTTGCAGCGATGCGGGATCCAGCTTCACCCGCCGCCCGGTCAATGGATCGAGATTTTCGAACGCAATGGTCTGCGCATGCAGGCGCTGCAACTCGGTCAGGGTCTCGAGATCGGCACGCGGCTGGCCGCGATAGCCAATGCGAGAGAAGTAGAGGTTGAGATCGATCATGCTTCGCAACAGGCCAAAGGCGACAGCGGGGCTTGGGGCTTGGACAAAGGCTACAGACTACAGGCGACGGGCAACATAGGTGGCAATGCGCGCCTCTACGTTCAGCCTTCGGTCTTCAGCCTACGCGGCGGGGCCGCGAAACCTCTCCGGCATCGCATCCTTGAACGGAAACAGATCGAAATACGGCTGGGCTTCCTTGATCGTACGTGCGACGGACGGTCGGTCCATCAGTCGCTCGAAATATGCTGCGAGCCTGACGTGCGACGGCGGAAACGGTACGACGATGCTGGCGTAGAACAACGATGGCGCTGCAGCACAATCCGCCAGACTGAAGTCGGCACCGGCCATCCACGGGTGCGATCCATTGGGTTCGGCAAAATGGCGTTCGATCATGTCGTACGCCATGTGCAACGTCGCCGTGGCATCCGGCACTGCGCGCGGATCGCGCTCGCCGTCCGGACGCAGACGATCCGCAACGATCTGCTGCATGGGCGTCATGACGTATTGATCGAATAGCCGATCCCATAACCGTACCTCCAGACCGGCGTCGAAATCCTCAGGAATCAATCGCCGCGCCCCCGGATAGTACCGATCGATGTACTCGATCATGATCGAGGTTTCCGGAACGGCACGCCCCAGTTTCCCGTCGTACAACAACGGGACCTTGGCCGTCGGCCACAGCGCCGCAAGCTTGGCCCGCTCCTGCGCATCCATCAAATTCACGATCTGCGGTGTGAATGGCGTGCCGTGCTCATACAACGCGATCAGTACTTTGTGACAGTAGGAAGCCAGCGGGTGCATGTAGAGCTTTAGAGACATGTTCACTCCCAGGGTTGGAGATGCGCCGGCCTCTAAGACGTTCGGCGGAGGAAGGTTCCGACACTTCCGGGGCGCTGAGCTCTGGGCGCTGGGCTCTGGTCAGAACCGCGCGCAGTGCGCCTCTACCTTCAGCCTTCAGTATTCGGCCTGACGCGCGCCCTGCGCGCCAAGGCCTGCATCACCACTCGAGCCTCTGACAACCCGAGCAGGTAGGCAGCGACGAAGTACGCTGAGCCGAACGCAGCGGCGACGATGAGCGCGGCAAATAATGGATATAGGTCCTGGACCAGAATGCTAACGAGGTATCCGACACCGACGGCCAGCAATGCCGCTGCGAAGGTTCGCGCGAGATAACCCGCTCCTGCAGCGACCGGCCCCATCTCACGAGACAGCCTCGTACGCAGCAAAGCCCATTCGAGCCATGCGCCTACCGATGCACCGAGCGCCAGCCCCACCGGCCCGAGCGGAATCCCGCCGATCTGAAATCCGGCAAGCGCGCCCGCCGGAATCGAGAGCGCACCCACAGTGACCGGCTCGAACTGGATCATCAGTAACGCACCGGCGACGGCAGCGATCGATACGCGCAGCGTCGCCACGCGGGCCGGCGTCTTGGTATCGCGCAACGCGAAGAAACCGGACTGATAGATGCGCGTGGTCGTCGACGCGAGCAGACCCGCGCTGTAAGCCGCCAACGTCAACCAAACGACGGTGACGTTCGAGCGTTCGAATTCGCCTGCCTGATAGAGACCGGCGACCAGTACATCGCCGAGCGCAACAAATGCAACAAAGCTCGGCACGACAAAAAACGCGACGCGGCGAATCGCTGCGACCATGCGCTCGCGCAGCGCCTGAGCGGCGCCTTCCCGTTCCCGCGCGAGCTCCGGCAACTCGGCGGCAGCAACGCTCATCCCGAACAAGCTGATCGGCAAGATGTACAGCGTCTGCGCATAACGGAGGTGCGCAACGGCCCCGATCGCCAACAGACTGGCCAGCACCATGTCGACATAAGAGCTCAGTTGCACGACGCCGCGGCCCATAATGGCGGGAACGGCACTGCGCAGCACCTCGCGGAAAGCCGGTTGGGAGCGTCCGAGATTCACTCGAATCTCGCGATCGAGCCGCAGCACCCAAGGAAGCTGAATGGCGAATTGCAAGAAGCCGCCGACCAGCGCGCCCCAACCCACCGCCATTAGCAAACCATCCAGATCGCCTCGCGAGCCGAAGCCGATGAGCGCGGCAATGATCGCGACGTTCCAGAGTACCGGTGCGAAATACGGAATGAAGAACTTACGATGACTGTTGAGAATGCCGAGCGCCCATGCGGAGAGCACGAGTAGTCCCGTCATCGGAAACAAAATGCGCACGATCTGAATCATCAGCTCGCGCCGCTGCCCTTCGAAACCGGGCGTGAAGATCGACACGAGGACCGGTGCAAGCAGCACGCCGATCAAGGAAATGGCACCGGCGATGCCGAGCAAGAGCGCGAACATCGCGCCAGCCAGGCGTCCGGCCTCTTGCGTTCTGCCTTGCCCCAGGAGCGCCGAATACACAGGAATGAACGAAGCGCTGAGCGTGCCCTCGCCCAACAGGTTCTGCAGCACGTTCGGCATGCGCAGTCCGGCCGCAAAGACGTCCGCATGCAAGCTCGCACCGAAATACGTCGCAATGAATCGTTCTCGGACCAGCCCGACGATGCGGCTCGAGAAAATCCCTGCCGCCACGAGCGCCGCCGCCGCAAAACTTTGCTGCCGGGAACGCTCCTGCGGTGACTTGGTATCGGAAGATGGCCCGGCGCTGTCTCGAGTCTGCATCCCGCGATTTTGCCCGCTTCGCCGCGGAATTTGGCAGGTCAATCGACCTGCCAGCCCGGTCGTCAGGCTCGCTGCACCGGGAGCTTCGCCTGCTTACCCGTCATGCGCTCGATCGCGATCGCGTACACCCGGATGTGATCCAGGCGCGGGAACGCGCCGTTTTCGCGTCCTTCGATATGGCTGGCGTACTTGCGCATGAGCGCGGTGCAGAAGCGCTCCTTCGACTCGCGATCTTCCATCTCGCGAATCCGTCCGAATGCGACGACGCTGCGATAGCTCAAGGTCGTCTCGCACTGTGTCCTGCCATAGCCATACACCGTTCCGGGTTCATCCGCTTCGATGCAGACATTCGGCTGGTGCAGCACATTGGTACGGAAGTGACCGTCGGCCGAAGTTGTGTGCACGAGCACCTCGCCGTCGTTAACGACGAATAGCAACGGAATCACATAAGGCCAACCGTCCGGGCCGACGCTAGCCAAACGAATGGAAAACGCCTGAGCGAGGAAAGCTTGCGCTTCGGCGTCGCTCATCTGTTTATCAACACGTCGAAGTGGAGCCGTACTCATTCCATCAAGTTACTGCCCGCGCTGGCGGGATCGTACGGCCACTTACACGTGCAACAACCAGTCCAGTCGCCGCTGTTATCGGCGCCTCGACCTCATGACCGGTTGCTGCGCAGCTTCAAGACGGACCAAACGTTGCTGTAGCCGTCGGTCCACGCTCTGAAGCTTGGCAGGGCCGTTACCGCTTCGATTTCCGCATCCTCGAAAGCCACGTGCGCTATCAGATCCGGATCCGACGTAATGAGCACCCACGTGCTTGCGTGCGAGAGAGCATTGCTCGGCTCCTCGATCAGAAATGCGAGTCGGTCAAAGTGCTGGGCCGCTCGCGCACAGACCGGCACGAGGTCGAGATAGCGGTTCGAAATATGAATCGCGAGCACACCGTCCGGCTTCAAGTGCCTCAGGTACACCTCGAATGCCTGGAGCGTGAGCAGATGAATCGGAATGGCATCGCTCGAGAACGCATCGATTGCCAGCAAATCGAACCGTTGGGGTGCCTGCCGCTCGAGCGACAACCGCGCATCGCCCAACACGATCTCCACCTCAGCTCCGCGCCTTCTCGCACGAGGCAGGAAATCGAAGTACTCGTGGGCGACCCTGACGACGGCCGGATCGATCTCATACAGCGTCATCGAATCGCCAGGACGCGCATAGCTCGCCATGACGCCGGCCCCGAGTCCGACGACACCCAGCCGAAGCTGGCCTCGCGCCTGCAGCGCGTGTATGGCCCGCGCAATGCCCGACCTCGCCGAGTAATACGACCCGATAACGTTTCGATACGTCTCGCCGCGGTACTGCGAGCCATGACTGATCGTACCGTGGAACAAAGTGCGGCGCTCCAACTCGTCGCCCACGTCGTAATCGCGCACCCGCAGCACGCCATAGAAATTCCGACCGATGAACAGATAGCCGTCGCGAAAACTGATTTCCGTGAGCACGAGAAATGTGGCGAGCGCGAGCACACCAGTCACCATCGCACCGCGCACGATCCAAAGTCGCCATCCATCACCTCTGCGTCGCCATTGCACGACGACCGCCAGCACAGCCGTGACGATGAGTACGATCGGCAGCTCCCAATACGAATCGAACAGAACAGGTGCGAGCAATGCGACGAACGCGCCACCCAGCACTCCGCCGAGCGCGATGACCAGATAGAAACGCGTCAGGTACCGCGCGTGCGGCCGTCGATGCACGAGCTCGCCGTGACAGGCCATGCAGATCAAGAACAGCGAGACCAAGTACAACGGGATCTCATAGCGGATGTGCAGGTTCGTATCGACCTTCATGTACAAGTAGGTCATGCAGCCGAGCGCGACGACCAACAGCGGAAAGAACTTGGCGCGATCGTAGAAACGGCGACTGCCGAAATTCAGAATGAAAGTGACCAAATAGAGCGCGAGGGGCACGGCCCACAGCAACGGAATCGGCGCGACATTGACGGTCAAGTGAGCGGAAACGGCGACCAAGAGCGCCGAGCCGCAGGCCGAAAAAAGCAGCCAGAGCATCGTCTGCGTTGAGCTCGGCGGCGACGGCGCTGCTTCTGACGTCGCCGGCTCTGCGATCGTTTCGCCGCGCGCAGCCATCCAACCGGCAGCGACAGATAGCACGGCAAACGCGCCGAATGCGACGCTCCAGGCAATCGCGAGCGTCGAAGTATCGAACAGCGGCTCGAGCAACAACGGAAACCCCAGCAACGCAACGAGCGAGCCGAGATTCGACAGCGAGTACAGCCAGTACGGCAGTTGACTGGCGGTCCGCCGCACGTACCAGACCTGCAACAACGGGCTCGTCGCGCTCAGCAACAAACACGGCAATCCGACGGTGGCGCCGAGCAGCAGCACGATTTGCAAGGTCGGATTGCCATCGCCAGTCGGCTTCCACTGCGGGTCCGGAAGGATGGGCATCAGCAGCGTACCCACCACGAGCAGTGCCGTGTGCACGCCCGCCTGAACCTTCGGCGCAAAACGCGCGAGCACATGCGCGTACACGTAGCCGGCGAACAGGCAGGCTTGAAAGAACATCAGTGCCGCGCTCCAAACTGCCGACGAACCGCCGAACCACGGCAGAATGAGCTTTGCAATCAGCGGCTGAACGAGGAACAGCAGCGACGCTGCGACAATGACGGTGACCGCGTAAATGACCTCACCCCCCGTTTCGACGTCGGCTGCGCTGAGCCGATGCCACCGCGCCGAAGTTTTATTGGCTGCGATTCGACAAGGGCACACCTTGCCGGCTTATTGTTCGTGCAACCGTAGCCTGTTTGGCTTCAATTGTGGAGGGGGCCGAACGAGCCGGTAAAGACCGCCGAATTCGAAACGCGCCGGCATCTCGCTGGCGATCCCGGAATCTCTAGCGCCTGTGCGCATCGCGATGGTCCGGGTCGTCTCCCCACCGCCAGCGCAGCGGTTCCCCTTTCCACCAACAGACCAGAACGAGCGCAGCCGTCAGTGCGAAGGCCGTGGCCACGAATGCGATCTTGTCATCGATGGGTAAGAAAGACGCCGCTGCCCATGCGAGAAGCAGCGCGTAGATGACGAGCACGAGCCAGCCTTGCCAACGCTTCGGTAGACCCCAGCCCCATCCGTAGCGCTTCGCCGGAAACCAATAGGCGTCTTCGTCTCCTGCCATTGCTTATTTCAAGACATCCTCGGCTCGAGAAACACGACGTCGGGATTCGGGTGCGCGCTCATCAAACTCTGAGCATCGCGCGAAAGCCCCTCGCAGCGTAATAGGACTGCGCACCATTGTGATAGATGAACACCCTGCCGTAACGCCGGTCGCCGAACAGAGCTCCGCCCAGTTTCCTCACATCGGCAGGCGTCTTGATCCAGCTCGAGGTCCTGGTGTCGAACTCGCCGATCTTTTGCAGCTCTCGGTACTGGTCTTCGGTGAGCAGCTCGACACCCATCTCCCCGGCCAATTCGAGCGCACTGTCCTTCGAACTGTGGTCCTTACGACTCTCTCGAGCCTCTCGGTCGTAGCACACGCTTCTGCGCCCGCTCGGGCTCTCCGGAGAACAATCGCAAAAAATGAATTCGCCGGTTTTGCTGTCCCGTCCGATGACATCCGGCTCTCCGCCGGTCGCCTCCATTCGACTGAGCGACTGCAGGGCGACGGAGTTGGCCTGAAGCCGCGCCTGCACATCGGCCCACGCAATGCCTTTGTGCCGCTGCATGTGCTTCTCGAATCGGTTCTTCAGAGTCTCGAGCAGTTTTGTCCGTTCTTGAGTTTTCACGCTTACAATCGGCTCTCGATAGTGGACGTCCGACAACGAAGAGCGGGTTTCGGCTCCGAGCGTTGCGGGAGTCTAAATCAAACAATCGGGTGAATCGTATCGACGATACGAATCCGTAACTTGTATACGCTGCTTTCCACTGCGTCATATCCCCTTGACGCGCCACACGGGCAACCCGGATGCTTCGTTCATTGATCGCGCAACCGCCTGCCAAGAACACAAGGAGTTGCCTTGCCATGAAACGGGATGCATTTGTCTTTCGCGCGCTTGCGATTCAATGCTTGTGCGGGCTGTTTCTGCTCACGTCGACATGGGCACTGGCGGCGGAATCCGGATTGCCGCCGCTCATCGACCGCGAAGTGTTCTTCGGCGACCCGGACATCACGGCACCGCAACTGTCGCCCGATGGATCGCACATCTCGTTCATCCGCCCGTTCAAGGGTACGCGGAATATTTGGGTGAAGGGCATCGACGAGCCGTTCAACGCCGCCAAACCGGTTACGGCCGAAACGACACGACCCATCGCCGGCTATTCGTGGTCGCGCGACGGCAAGTATCTGCTGTTCGTGCGCGATCAAGGCGGCGACGAGAATTTCAACGTGTATGCGGTCGACCCGAACGAAAAGCCGGTTGCGGACAGCGAAGTCCCGGCCGCTCGCAATCTCACGAACCTGCCAGGCGTGCGTGCGCAGATCGTCCATGTTCCAAAATCCGATCCGGACGTGATCTATGTCGGATTGAACGATCGCGACCGCGCGTGGCACGACCTGTATCGCTTGCGCATCTCGACGGGCGAGCGCGAGCTCGTACGTCAGAACACGGACCGGATTGCCGGCTACCTCTTCGACACACAAGATCAGCTTCGTCTGGCCGGACGCATCTCGAACGGCGGCGATACGGAACTGCTGCGCATCGATCCGCAGGGCGTGACCAAGATCTATGAGTGCAGCGTGCTGGAAGACTGCAACGCCATTCGTTTCCACAAGGATGGCAAGCGCGTTTACATCACATCGAACAAGGGCGACGTGAATCTCGTCGGTCTCGCCTTGCTCGACGTCACCTCCGGCGCGATCGAGCCCGTCGAGTCGGACCCGGAGCAGCGAGTCGACTTCGGCAGCGCACTGTTTTCGGACTTGACCGACGAGTTGGTGGGTACGGCTTACGTCGACGACCGCGTCCGTGTGTACTTCCGCGATCCGGTGCGCAAGGCCGAGTACGAATTCCT